>OGKS01000415.1_pt1 | contig 24236 bp, 19 predicted proteins | sample 1572491 | NCBI WGS metagenome assembly OGKS01 (sample SAMEA2582153, study PRJEB24529) | metagenome | biome: Human gut stool | place: China | collected 2011
GCTCATCTTGTTTTCGTAATTCGTGAAATTGTCAATTCCGTGTAGGTAATAGTCTGATAAAGTTTCCAGCCAATAAGAATTGGTGGAAATGTTTGTCTTGTAAAGTTTGTTGAAATAACGTTGCGCATTTTCCAATTCGGAAGATGAGGGGCCATTTTTGACGAGATCATCGATTTCTTTCTGGAATCCTATAATCCGCCAAATTACTTTCTATTTTACAATATTTCATCAATTATTGAAACTATTATTATGCAAAAAATTGCATAAAAATACAACTTAAGACCGATGTTTTTCGTAATGTTAAGTTACTCCCTTGAAAGCCAGCGAAAAATCATATAAAATTAAAGCAGATTATTCAAAAAAATTGTAAGATACTTACTAAGATACACAAGAAACGAGGAAACTTCTATGAACTATGATGAGACACTATTTAAAGCCAAGGCAAACCAGAAAGCACGTCGTATCTGGCTGATCTTCGGTCTGCTTCTGACCGCAAACTACGGTGCAGATGTCAGCAACGGACTTTATCCGGTCAATGAGTATATCATTTTTATACTTCTGTGCTGGATTCCGTTTATTGCCGGAGATATTTTGTTAAAAGTCAAAGGAAAAGATACCGATCTCTATCGTCATGATCTGTTTATCGGTTATGGAATCTTTTATACCTTCCTGATTTTCACAACAGATTCACCGATCGCATTCACTTATATTCTTCCAGTGACCAGTCTTCTTGTATTATATAAGAACAGACGCTTTATGATCAATTGTGGAATCGCCAACATCATCAGTGTTCTTGCAAGTGCCCTCTATCACGGACTGGTACTCGGTCAGACAAGTGCTTCCGACATGAAGAATTATCAGTTACAGATTGCCTGTCTGATTCTCTGCTATGTATGCTACGTCATGTCCATCCGCCATCTTGTCGAATCAGACGGAGCTTTGACAGACAGTATCAAAGCGGATTTAAAACGCGTTGTCACAACCGTTGAAACGGTAAAGACTGCAAGTAACACGATCATGGACGGAATTACCGTTGTCCGCGAGATTGCAACCGAGAACAAACACGGTTCCGATGTTGTCGTACACGGAATGAATGAACTGACAGAACACAATGGTGAATTATTTGACCAGACAGAATCTTCAAAGGATATGACAACGGATATCAGTGCTCAGGTACAGCATGTGGCAGCGATGATCAATGAGATGGTGGAACTTACCGCGGAATCCGTCAAACACGCACAGACAAGTTCCGGAGATCTCGACTCCCTTGTCACAACAACCGGAACGATGGTCAAACTCTCTTCCGAGGTAGAGCAGGTACTCGTTGCATTCAAGGAGGAATTTGAAACCGTAAAGAATCAGACGAGCACAATTGAAGATATCAATGATCAGACGAACCTTCTGGCTCTCAATGCCTCCATTGAGGCAGCACGTGCAGGAGAAGCCGGCAAAGGTTTTGCAGTCGTTGCCGAGCAGATTCGCAAACTAAGTGCAGAGACGCAGTCTTCTTCCGGTCAGATCCAGGAAGCTCTCATGCGTCTTGATGAGACAACTGCCAAGATGACTTTCTCCATCGAACAGACCTTACAGTTAATTCAGCTCACACTTGAAAAAGTTACACAGACCGGAGAAAACGTAAGCAAAATTAATGAGGATTCTTCCCAGCTTGGAGAACACATTCAGGTAATTGATTCTGCAATGAAAGAAGTTGAATCTTCAAATATTCAGTTAGTCAGCAATATGGAGCAGGTATCCCAGATTGTAGAAACCATGACAGGCTGCATCGCTGATTCAGATGAGATCAGCCGCAGAATGCTTGGCAAATACAATGAAAGTGCTACTAACATCAATCAGATTGAGGATACGATCGCATCGCTGATGTGTGAGCTTGGAATCGGCGGCTTCATGGGACTTGAAGATATCGAAGCCGGAATGAAAGTAAAGGTAACGGTCAACAAACCTATGGGAAATGATTATTTCCACGGAGAAATTGTTTCCTGCGAAGATACCGGATTTACAGTGGTTCTTCCAGAGACCTCAACAAGAGAAACACTTTCCAATTGTGACATTCAGGCAACGGTTGGAAACGTACTCTATTGTTGGGAGAAAACAACACTTACGCCTACCCGCGTCGGTCGTACGGATGCATTTGCAGTGCGCATTAATTCACGTCCGATCATTCGCAACCGTCGAAAATATCCGCGCCTGGATATGAGTAATCCATGTACCATTACATTAAAAGATTCCGGACAGAAATATTCCGGACGCCTGGATAATATCAGTGCAAACGGTTTCGCCTTGATCACCTATGATTCTTCCTTCATGGATAACAAAGGAAAGGATATTACGATCCAGATTGAGAATTTTGCACTTCCGCAACATTCTACACTGGACGGACACATCATCCGCTGTTCCAGCAATAATGGCACCTATCTGGTTGGATGCCAGCTACCTGAAGATAATTACGATATCAAAGTATATGTTGAGAATTGTCAGAAACAGGGCAAGAAAGCATTCCACTAGTATAAAAATCAGCCCTCCCATATATCAATATATGGGAGGGTTTCCTTTTTACGTTTCTTTTTCTTTTGGAAGAATGATATTCAAAAGGATCGCAACAAGCGCCGCCGGCACAATTCCGGATCCGCCGAATACAAGCTGGACAAGTTGCGGTGCATTGGCAAGAATACCAGGATTTGATCCCATTCCGTATCCAACACCGAGTGCCACAGAAACGATGGATAGATTTCTGGCATTTAACGGATTTTTGGTAATCAGCTGAATACCACTGATAACAATCGAAGAAAACATCATGACCGCGGCTCCGCCAAGAACCGATTGTGGCATAATGGAGATCAATGCTGCAAGCTTCGGACATAGTCCGCACAGAATCAAAAAGATTGCTCCCGTTGACAATGCGAACAGATTGACGACCTTCGTCATCGTTACAAGACCGACATTCTGGCTGAACGAAGTATTTGGCAGTACACCGAATAATGCAGCGAACGAAGATCCAAGTCCGTCACACATAACTCCACCGGAAAGCTCCTTATCCGTTGCCTCTCTTCCGAGTCCGCCTTCCATCACGCCGGAAATATCTCCTACCGTTTCAACAGCAGTCACAATAAACATAATAAGAACCGGAAGTATGGCTCTCAGATCAAAAACAGGTTTCACCGGCATAAATTTGGGGATTTCGAACCAGGAAGCATCTGCAACCTTGTCCCAGTTTAGAACCCACGCTTTCGTATATTCCACACCATCTGCATTAATCCCTGTTGTAGGTAAAACCATCCCCATAATAAATGCCGCTATGTATCCGAAAACAATGCCCAATAAAATGGATGAGGAACTGAAAAATCCCTTTGTAAAATGTTTAAAGAATAAAATAACAGCAAGTACAAACAACGCCAGTAACAGATTTTCCATCGAGCCGAAATCCGCTGCATTATTTCCACCACCAAATGAATTGATTCCAACGGAAATCAGGCTAAGTCCGATCGACATAACAACCGTACCGGTTACAACTGCGGGGAAAAACCGGCGCAGCGGCTTTAAGAAAAATCCTAAAACGGTCTCAAACAATCCGCCGATAATCGATGCTCCCATGATGGCTCCATAGGCAAGGACTCCTCCTCCCATCGATGTCGCAACACTGTTGAACACACCGATAAATCCGGAAGATGTGCCCATGATGATCGGCACGCGACCTCCTACCGGTCCAATGGTAAAAAGCTGTACAAGTGTAACAATGCCGGCAATCAGCATTGCATTCTGAAGCAGGGAAAGCTGTAAATCGGCAAACTCTCCGCCCGCCAGTCCGCAGGTGCCTGTAATAATAAGAAGCGGTGTCAGGTTTCCGACGAACATGGCCAGCACATGCTGAAGTCCGAGTGGAATAGCCTGTGACAAAGGCATTTTTCCCTCCATCTGAAAGGCAGTATCCGATAACTTTAAAATCTTTTTCATATGTGTTCTCCTCATAGCTGTTTATTTTCAGGCATAGACATAAGAATCTTTTCCGGAGTAATCGGAAGTTCCCTGTGCCATACGCCGGTTGCACGATAAATTGCATGAGCAATTGCCGGTGCCGGAGTATTAATTACAATTTCTCCGAGTGATTTTGCACCAAACGGTCCCGTCTCTTCGTAACTGTTCTCAAATTCTACATGAAGTTGTCCCATATCCAGTCGGGTCGGTATCTTATACTGCATGAAATTAGTCTCATTCAGCCGGCCGTTTCGGTCATAAGTTACATTTTCAAACAAGGTGTGGCCGATGCCCTGTACAATTCCACCCTCCACCTGAACCCTTGCCAGAGCCGGATTGATTGCAATACCACAGTCGGCAACTGCCGTATAATTTAAAATTTTTGTTTCACCGGTAAAAAGATCCAGTTCGATTTCTACCATTCCGACCATATATGGAGGCGGCGATACCGGAGAGGAATGCGTTGCTGTGGCAACTGCCGCAATATTGTTTGAGACCTGATCCTTCACACTGATTTTTTCAAGTGAGACCGTCTGCCCCGTATGCACATTGCACGCCTGCCTGTTCTCATATATCATTTCATCCGGATTGCAGTCAAGCATTCCGGCAGCGATCGCACAAAGCTTCTCTTTCAATTCCGCACAGGCAATTTCTACTGCTTTGCCTGTAACATAGGTTGTGGAAGATGCATAAGAACCGGAATCATAAGGCGACGCATCCGTATCGGCGCCGAATACTGCAACATCCTCAACCGGACATTCCATGCATTCTGCAACCATCTGTGCAAGAATCGTATCGCACCCGGTTCCCATGTCTGCAGCACCGATGATCAGGTTAAAGGTTCCGTCATCCGCAAGTTTGATCGTTGCCGATCCGACATCCACATTCGAAATGCCCGATCCCTGCATTGCCATCGCAACACCGGCAGATCTGACTTTTCCGTTTCCCATATCCCGTACCGGATATTTCTCATCCCAATGAAACAATTCTTTACATTTCTTCATGCACCGGTCAAGGGCACAGGAATTTGCAGTCTCGCCAAAATAGGCCGGCATCTTCATGCCTTCGCGGACCATATTCTTTTCACGGATAACCGTAGGGTCTATTCCGAGTTGTTCCGCCAGTTCATTCACGCTGGTTTCCACAGCAAAAATTCCCTGCGTCGCCCCATATCCGCGATAGGCTCCGGCAGGCAACTTATTTGTATAAACCACATCATACGCAAAACGATGTGCTTCAAGTCCTCCGGTATAAAGCGGAATCGATTTATGTCCGCTCAATCCTACGGTTGTCGGTCCATGTTCACCGTAAGCACCGGTATTGGAAAGAGTATACAGATCAAGTCCACGGATATGTCCGTCCCGGTTGGCGCCAAGGCGTACGCGTACTTCCATCTCATGTCGTGGAGATCCTGCAATCATAGCCTCTTCTCTGGTAAAAATAAGTTTTGCCGGTCTGCCTGTTTTCATGGTGACAAACGCAGGATATACTTCACTGACCGCTGTCTGTTTTGCTCCAAATCCACCGCCGATACGCGGCTTTTCAACACGTATCATGCTTTTTTTAATTCCCAATGCATTCGATAAGATTCGTCTTACGTGAAAGACGATCTGGGTTGATGAGATCACATGCAGTCTGCCATACCGGTCAAGGCTCGTATAGGTGCGGAAAGTTTCCATCATCGCCTGACTGAATGCGCGCATATGGTATGTGTGATCAAGCACCGCGTCACAATCAGCCAGAACGGCATCAATGTCTCCGTTTCCATCGATTCCGGAGGCAACCAGATTCCGTTTGGGATCACCTCCCACCTCGACAGGCGGAAACCAGTCCTCTTCCGGATGAACGAGTACTTCATTATCTTTTGCCTTATGGAAATCCAAAACCGGCTCCAATTCACGATAGGTTACCTTGATCAGTTTCAGCGCCTTTAAAGCAGCTTTCTCATCTTCCGCTGCAATAATTGCAACCACATCCCCGACAAACCGCACGTGACGGTCTATGATCAGACGGTCATATGGGGAGGGTTCCGGATACGTCTGCCCGGCGATCGCAAAACGATGCTTCGGAACATCTTTCCAGGTGTAGATTGCTACAATCCCAGGTACCTTTTGCGCAACAGAGGTCTGGACATCTTCGACAATTGCGTTTGCCTTCGTACTTCTGAGAAGTTTAACGGTCAGCGCGTCACCCGTGATATCATCCACATAAACCGGTTTCCCTAAAAGAAGCTGCATCGCATCTTTTTTGGGAATCGCCTTGTGAACTGCCTGATATTCCTTATGCTCCATGACTGCCTCCTTTATTCTTCTGTTTCCTGCTGTCCAGATAGTTGCGGATGCCACGGAGTTGTCCTTCATATCCCGTGCATCTGCACAGATTCCCTGCAAGAAATGCCCGGATTTCATCGTCGGTCGGATCCGGATTCTCGCGCAGCAGCGCAATCGTATTCATGACAAACCCCGGATTGCAAAATCCACATTGATCCGCACCCTGCGCTGCAATATAAGTAACAAATTCCGCTGCTTCCTCCTGCAGACCTTCCAGCGTTTGTACAGCATGTCCATCCGCCCTTGCAGCAAGAACGGAACAGGACAGAACCGGTACTTCATCCATCATAACTGTGCACAGTCCGCAGTTGGCAGACTCGCAGCCGCGTTTTACACTATAGCAGCCATGCTGCCTCAAAAAATCGATCAAAAGAAGATCCGGTTCAATCTGTTGCTTAATCGCTTTGTTATTAACATGAATACAGACTTCCATCACTGTGCCTCCTTTATGGTATCAAACAATCGTTTACAAAGTACTCCGATCAGACGGGACCGGTAATCTGCATGGGCACGGATATTGCTGCCGGTAGGAATCCGTTCTGCCGCATATTTTGCAAAGGCCGCAATCGAATCATCCGACAATCCACCGGAAAACAGATGCGCTTCATCCGTTAGAAGCATCGCTTTTTGGGGTCTTGCACCTGCAGCAAAACGATACTCTCCATCCACCACAGAAGCTGCACATGCGATTACAGGGAAATCCGTACTCTGGTTACGAACCGAGGCATAAGCAAATGTCCCCCGGCTTTTCCTGACGATCAGGCGAACCAGAATATCACGATCCGGCATCATTTCCACAAAATCACGAAGGGGAATACGTCCGGCATGAAACAACTCGACCTCCGCATCCATAACAAGAAAAACCGTCAATACATCCGAAAATCCGAATCTGCCCCAGATACTGCCTCCAATGGTCGCGACATTACGGAATTGTACACCAACAATGTCCTTTAATGCATTTTGGACAGCTCCCTGCGTAATATGATTTAAACCTTTATGCATTTCCAATTTGCGAAGCGGCACCATGGCACCGATCAAAAACTCATCCTCGGTCTCTTCAATCGTATCTAATCCAAGCTCACACAAATCGATTGCTGTCGGGATCAGACGATTCTGCATTTTCATCCAGAGCATACCTCCAATAATATGGCTGCTTTTCTTCTGGTTCAGCTCATATGCTTCTTCAAGGCTCTTTGGACGGACATAATTTTGAATAGTTATCATAAGCGCTCCTTCTTATATCATTTTAGCCATCACTTATTCAACATTATAATAAAAATACTTGCGTATGAAAAGATGCTTTGCTACAATACCGTTGTATTATTAAAAACACAACGAGAGGTGAACTATGAAAACAAAAATCCAAAAACAATTAACCCGATATGCATCACTCCTGCTCGCTGTTTTACTTCTGTTTGTAAACAGCGGCTGCGGGACTTCTTCCACAATGCCGATTCAAAACAATACCGAAACAACATCCGTGGAAGATACAACTCCGTCAACACAGGAGGCGACATCCACCGATCTGTCTGAGACAGCTTATCCTGTCACGGTAACGGATCAGGCCGGACGTGAGGTTACTTTTACAAAAGAACCGGAAAAAATTGTCAGCGGCTACTACATTCCTTCAAGTCTTCTGATTGCTCTTGGGCTGAGTGACAAAGTAGTAGGTATTGAAGCAAAGGCCGATACGCGTCCGATCTATAAGATGGCTGCTCCGGAATTTCTTGAGCTGCCGAACGTCGGCACTGCAAAAGAATTCAATCTGGAAACATGTGCATCTTTAAACCCGGATCTTGTTATTCTTCCTTTAAAATTAAAAGATGCCGCCCAGAGTCTTTCCGACCTCAATATTCCTGTATTGCTTGTCAATCCTGAAAATCAGGAACAGCTGGAGGAAATGATCACATTACTTTCTACTGTAACAAACACAAAGGCAAAGGCGGATGGTCTTATTTCATATATCAATGAACAAAGTGATATGCTCGCTTCAAAACTTGCTTCCGTTGATAAACCTACCGTATATCTGGCCGGCAATTCTTCTCTTCTTTCCACAGCCGGACCATCCATGTACCAGTCCCAAATGATCGAACTGGCCGGTGCCGTAAATGCAGCGGAAGAAATTACGGATACCTATTGGGCAAATATCAGTTACGAGCAGCTTCTGTCATGGGATCCATCCTATATCATTCTTGCATCCGATGCAGAATATACCGTGGAAGATGTTTTAAATGATCCGAATCTGAAGAACTGTACTGCGGTAAAAAACAAGCAGGTTTATGCCGTTCCCGGAGAGATTGAGGCATTAGACAGTCCGGTTCCAGCTAGTATTCTTGCAAGTATATGGCTTGCCGGAATCCTTCATCCGGATCAGATTTCTGCCGATACCTACACAACGGAATCCGACAACTATTATGGAACGTTCTATGATATCGAAAGTCAAAACTAATCTCTATATAATCATCGGAAGCATTCTGTTACTGCTCCTTACCATCGCTTCCCTTTTCATCGGTAAATATCCCCTGACACTTTCGGGAATTCTTTCCGGAGATCCGATGCAATGGAACGTTTTTCTCACATTGCGCGCAAGCCGTGCCGTAATCGGTGCTTCCGGTGGCTTTGTTCTTGGAGTTGCAGGCTTTGTCTATCAGACAATTTTCAGGAATCCGCTTGCTTCTCCGGATATCATCGGTGTATCTTCCGGTGCCAGCGCGGGTGCCGCATTTGGTATCCTGTTTTTATCCGGGACATTTGCTATTACAGCCTCTGCTTTTGCGGGGGCTGTTTGTTGTGTAATTCTTGCCCTTTCTCTCTCCTCATTGACGGAAGATAAAGACGGCAAAAGCATTGTGCTTGCAGGTATTGCTGTACACAGTCTCGCACAGACGATTCTGATCGTCCTGAAATTACTTGCAGATCCTGAAAAGCAGCTTGCTTCCATCGAATACTGGATTATGGGAAGTCTGAACGGAATCAGTCTTTATTCCATCCGCTTTAATATCGTTTTATGCATCATTTGCATAATCTGCCTGTTTCTGTTATATCGTCAGATTATTTTACTATCCCTCGACGATCATGAAGGACGCATGCTCGGCGTCGACGTCCGGCGAATGCGCCTTCTTGTTCTGATCATTGCCACTCTTGCAACCGCCAGCGTCATCAGCATGACCGGACTAATCAGTTTTATCGCTCTATTAGCCCCCCATGGTGCACGAATGCTGCTCAAAAGCAATCGAATCTCTACCATGCTGACCAGCGGACTCCTTGGCGGATGTCTGCTCACACTTGGCGATATTCTGGCTCGAAGCATCGCTTCCACAGAATTGCCGGTAAGTATTTTTACAAGTCTGATTGGAGCACCCGTGCTGATTTATCTTTGTTTAAGGAGGAAATCCTCATGAACGAACTGACAGTGAAAAACATCATATGCGGATATCAAAAGAAAACCGTTCTGAATGATATCTGTTTTTCCGTACCCGGCGGAACCATCGTCGGAATCCTCGGTTGCAACGGATGTGGTAAAACGACTTTACTGAAAGCAATCGCCGGTCTTCTTCCGCACAAGGGAGAATGTCAGTTTAACGATCAGATTCTCAAATTACTTACCGCAAGGGAACGTGCTCTTTGCTGCGGATATATTCCACAGCAAAACAGTATTTCCATAGATCTGTCGGTCATGGAAGTGGTTTTAATGGGATTTAATCCGGATTTAAAACTTTTGCAGTCCCCCACGAAACAAATGAAACAAAAAGCTGCTGATGCACTTGAACTTGTGGGTCTGGATGGACGTATCCATGATCATTTCATGAATCTGAGCGCAGGACAAAAACAGCTTGTTCTTCTGGCACGCACATTCGCCTGTGATCGCAGACTTTTTCTTTTAGACGAACCGGAAAGTGCTCTGGATTTTCGACTCCGTTATCAGGCAATCGGTCTTTTGCGTCAAAAAATTCAAAAGAATCAGGGGATTGCATTGATCACACTGCACGACAGTTCTCTTGCGCTCAATTACTGCGACCTGCTTCTTGTTTTATCCGAAAAAAAACTGATTGGTGAAATCCGTCCGTTCCATACTCCCATCCCAAAAACGGAGCAGCTTCTTTCGGAAATTTATGGTACAATCAGTATCAAAGAGTTAACAACCCACAATGGGCAAAAACGGCTTGTAATGTTAAAGGAGGATGATATTTTTGAGGGCAGCCACAAAGATCACTTTTTTTGATGAACATGGAGAAAAATTTTTTGGCGAAGGTCCCTGTCTTCTCTTACACGCCATTGAAGAAACAGGTTCGCTGCGCGCTGCTTCTATTTCTATGGGGCTTGCATATACCAAGGCGCTGCGAATGATACGGCATGCAGAGGAGGCGCTTGGATTTTCACTTACTACACGAAGTGTCGGCGGGCGATCCGGTGGAGGCAGTACACTGACACCAGAAGGAAAGGAATGGCTGAAAAAATATGAAACCTATAGGAATGCCTGTATCCAGGCTAACAACAGACTGTATATGGAGATCTTTTCAGAATAGCGGATGCAGACATATCATCTTAACCGGAAGCAGGGGCTGCGGGAAAACAACACTGCTCTCAGGACTTTTCTCTTTTCCTATCCCCGGAATCACTACTTATGCGGTTCCACAACAAGGTGTCTATTTGAAGAATAACCGGACCGGTGAAACAACTATGATTGGAAAATATGAGCCGGATCCATCCAGAACCGAAAATCTTATGAAACCGATAAAAGAAGCTTTTCTCTCAAAAGGAATTTCTTTTCTGAACGCTCTTAAGGAAGTGGCATCCGAGTGGATCAGCATTGATGAGATCGGTTATCTCGAAGACGCGGTTCCGGAATATCTAAATACCTTATATGAACTTATGGAACAGAAACATCTTCTTATGGTAGTCCGGAAGCAGAATCTTGCTTTTATACGGAAGCTTCGCCAAAGAAGCGATACCTTAGTCATTGATCTGGATCAGCCATATGGAAAAAGCGGCTGCATCATTATGGCTTCCGGACAGGGAAAACGTTTTGGCAGTAATAAACTTCTGATTGATTTTGGAGGCAAGCCACTGATCCAATGGGCAATCGATGCAAGTAAAGGGTTGTTCTGTAAACAGCTTGTTGTTACCATTCATCCGGAAATTGAAGATTTGTGCCACAAACAAAATATTCCGGTTCTGCTCCATCAATCTCCTCTTCGCAATGATATGATAAGGAAGGGATTACAATCCATCGAACTCGGAATTGACCGATGCGCCTTCTTACCTGCCGATCAACCTCTGATAAGGCCGGATTCCATTGCCGCGCTTCTTCTTTGTTCTCAAAATGAGCCTTCTTTCATCTGGAGAACATATTTCGGGAATCGCACCGGTTCTCCGGTGCTATTTCCTGCCCGTTTCTTCCATGAATTGAAATCTCTCCCTCCAAAATCCGGTGGAAGCATGGTCGTATCACAACACATACAGCTTTGCAGAACAGTTCAGACAGAAGTCGCAGAGGAATTGAAAGACATCGACACATACGAAGATCTATCGGTTCTATCACAATATATTCGTTAATTTATTTTTGACTTAACATTTCATCTATAAAGATACCATATCCTCTTGAACTATCCTGAATCAATACATGAGTGACAGCCCCAACAATGCGTCCATCCTGGATGATGGGGCTTCCGCTCATTCCCTGCACGATTCCCCCGGTCAGACTGAGAAGTCTTTCGTCATCCACATAAAAATGAATTCCCTTATTCCGGTCAGAAGGGGAATAATCAAATGAATCCATCATAATATGATAGGCCTGCCTCTCACCGGATACATCGGATATAATATAGGCTTCCCCTGTCTTTAAGTCCTGTTTGAATCCCAGCAAATATGGTTTATTCTTGCCCTTTATTTCATTTATATATTCATCATTTAATTTCCCATATATTCCGATATCGCTATTTTGTCTTACGGTTCCAAGCATGCTTGTCTTACGATAACTTATGACGCCCTCCAGTTCTCCCGGATCGCCTCTTTGCCCTCTCTTAATTCCGAGAATATCCGCCTCATACAGATACCCCTTATCCAGCTTTAACAACTCTCCGGTCTCTCCGTCTCCGATTCCATGTCCCAGTGCACCATAATTTCCGTTATCATCATAATATGTCATCGTTCCGATGCCTGCCATATCATCTCTGACCCAGATTCCAAGCATATAGTTTAATTTGTTATTCTCACCTGTTTTTGCAAGAACAGGTGTCACAGATACGTCAATCTGTTCATTTCCGCGCAGAATCGTAAGAACCATGGATACTGTTTCGTTTTTCTGAATCAACACTGTCAGATCTTCTTTGGACGTGACAGCATGATGATTTACTGCCAGAATATAATCCCCCGGAAAAAGGACATGTTCTGCCGGCTGACGGAAGGTTCCGTCAGCAAGTTCAACCGGACTGCTCCCAAGTACAAAGACACCGTTTGTAATGCCATAGATTCCAACCACATGTCCGGATGGTCTTAAATTCGTACTTTTAATCACCGAAACTTCGACTTCCTTGATTGGAAATATACCGAACAGGTAACAAATCATCTTATGCTGACCAATTGTAAGCGTTTCATTCCCATCCGCCTTTTTTCTTGCAAGCAAGCTCTCATAGGTACTACTTCCAATATCTTTCGATGAGTAGATGCTATGATTCTCACATGCAGCCACTTCAACCGGAATTTTACGTGACAGGGACAAGGTACTTCCCTCTTCCATATAAACATGTTCCGGTATTGCATCCATCATCGACATATAAATAAAACAGATAAGAGCACATAAATAAATCAAAATTATATTTTTAAACAACTTTACCGAAAAAGATCGCATACTATATCTCCGTTTCCCAAACTAAGAATAGTATGCGATCAATATTACTTTTTCATGTAAGCCATTTTCTTCATTTCGCGGGCATTTTCGACAACCTTGTCTGTAATTTCAACCCCACCAAGCATACGGGCAAGCTCCTGTACACTTTCCTCATCCGACAGCTCATGAATATGCGATACGGTTGTATCGTTCTCAACCGATTTTTCAATCAGAAAATGCGTATCTGCCATGGCTGCGATCTGCGGAAGATGTGTGATACATATAATCTGATGCGATCTGCCGAGTTCATTCATCTTCTCGGAAACCATCTGTGCAGTACGACCACTGATTCCGCTATCAATCTCATCAAATATCAATGTTTCAATGTGATCATTCTCCGCAAGAACCGTCTTGATTGCAAGCATAATACGCGAAAGTTCTCCTCCGGAAGCAACTTTGCCAAGTGGTTTTAAAGGCTCGCCCGGATTGGTCGATATCATAAATTCAACTTCATCGGTTCCGTTTTCGGTAAAATCAATTTTACGAAATTCCATCGTGAAACGGACATCCAGAAAATTCAGATCCATTAAAGCCTGGCGGATTGCATTCGTGAGCACAACACTCTCTTTCTGTCGAATTGCAGACACCTCATCCGAAAGTTGTGTGAGTTCTTGCTTTTTATGATTGATTTTACTTAAAAGTTGATTTAAATATTCATCATAATCCTTTAATACTGCTATGCGTTCGCACTTACTATTGTAAGACTCTAATATTTGTTCTATGGAGTTTCCATATTTGGATTTCAAATGATTGATGAAATCAAGTCTCTTTTCAATCTCAAAATAGGTCTCGTTATCAAACTCTTCTTCCGAAAGATAAGACGCCACCTCACGATTGAAATCTCCAAGCAGATTGTCAATTTCCGTCAGCTGATTTTCTAATTCTTCGACCCGTTTGTCATATCCGGACACACCAGCCAATTCTCTTACCGCACGGCTGATACGCTCCGAAGCACTCTCGTCCTCTTCCGCGGTTGCCGCCTGTACCACATGAATCGCATCAAGGATCTTCTTTCCGTTTGAATATTTTCGAAACTGTTCCTCCAGTTCAACGTCTTCCCCCAGTGTCAGATTTGCATCCTCGATTTCTTTCACTTCATATTCAAGAAACGACAATTCTCTTGCACGCTCCTCCGTGTCAGAATCCGACTGTTCCAATTCATCCAGAAGTTTACGATACTCGCGATAACAAACGGAAAGCTTCTGTTTTTGTTCCCTTAGCAGATCCTTTGCAAACAGATCCAATATTTCTAAATGCTTGCGTTTCGAAAGGAGTGACTGATGCTCATGCTGACCATGAATATCGATCAGCAGTGCCGCAGCTTCCTTCATCTTGGACGCTGATACGGCTTCCCCATTGATTCTGGCGATCGCACGTCCCGCCGTAATCTTCCGGCTTAAGATGATCGTCTCATCTTCCACTTCAATCCCCAGTGCCCGAACGGCTTCAAGTGTAGCCGGATTCTCCACATAAAATACGAGTTCAACCAAAGCCGTGTCAGCATTGTCGCGCAACATTTCCTTTTGTACTTTTTCGCCAAGAGCCAGATTGATGGAGCCGATAATAATCGATTTTCCGGCGCCCGTCTCTCCTGACAAAATATTAAGTCCTTCTTTAAATTCTACCTCTGTTTCCTTAATAAGAGCCAGATTCTTCACATGCAGATTTTGTAACATATATTCTCCTTCTACTCTCCCAAAGTATGTATATGTCTTTTTCCTTACTCTACAATCTTGCGAAGCTTCTTCATAGTTTTGACCGCATCATCGTTCGTTCGGATAATGCAGATCAAGGTATCATCGCCTGCAATCGAACCAACCACTTCGTTCATCTTCATCGCATCAATCGCTGCACAAACCGCACTTGCCATACCAGATACCGTCTTGATCACGAGGATATTCTGTGCGATATCCATAGACACATAGCCTTCTCTGAGAACACGCGCGTATTTTTCAAGCATTCCCGTGTCTGCATCCGCAATTACAGCGTATTTCTGTCTTCCATTGTCCGTTGCAATCTTGGTCAGCTTTAATTCGCGAATATCGCGTGATACCGTTGCCTGTGTAACCTGATATCCTTCACGTTCAAGATACGCCGATAATTCCTCCTGTGTCTCCACATTATTCTGCTGGATCAATTCAAGTATTTTCGCCTGTCGTCTTGTCTTCATAATCCTTCTCCTATCTTTGCATCTTCTTGCGAAGTATCTCAAGAAAGCTTTGATTGTTCAACTTGCAGATCTGTATAACACTGTTGCCTCTCGCAACCTTAAGCCTGTCGCCAACCTTCATATGAATCGTTGTATCCCCATCAAAGCTGACACATGCTTTCTCGTCTTTCTGAAAACGTCTGCTTCCCATCTCAATTTCTACAACATCATCCGCACTCAGAACAATACTTTGTCCGTTCAGATCATGTGCGTTGATCGGTGTCAGAAGAAGCATCTTGGACTTTGGATCAACGATTGGACCTCCTGCTGACAGATTATATCCGGTCGATCCCGTTGGTGTTGCAACAATAATTCCATCCGCATGATAGGTGGTCAGGAAATTACCATTAACATACACCTGAAGCTGCAGCATCGACAGATCTCCTGTCCAATGTATGACAACATCATTGAGTGCAAACTGTGTACGCGCACTTCCGTCAATCTGTGCACTCAACATAATGCGTTCTTCAATGGTAAACTGATCGGACATCAGCCGGTCAATTGCGGCAAACACACTGGTTTCTTCAAGTTCACACAGATAACCAAGTGTTCCAAGATTTACACCAATAAGAGGGATACCAAGTGATTCCACTTTTGTTGCAGCACGAATCAGTGTTCCATCTCCACCAAGCACAATAATGCACTCCGTATCATCCGGAATGTCCGTAAGAGGAAAATCCTCTGCCACAACACCTTCAATATTGCTGACACTGATTCCGGCTCTGCCGCCCTTGTCCTCAATATAGGAAACAATCCGACGCGACAGATGCAGATCTTTGTCTTTAAAAGCATTCGTAATCAATCGAAAATTGCGCATCTACTTATCCAACTCCCCATGTGCTGCTTCCACAACCGCATGAACATCCACGATTGGATCCACGGAAGCGTCCTCACTTTTTTCAATATAGACAAGATATTCGATATTGCCTTCCGGTCCCTTGATTGGCGAATATTCCAGATTATGCACTGAAAATCCTGTCTCCAACGCAAATGCAATGACTTTCTCTATTACCTCTTCATGTACACTCTTGTCACGGACAACACCTTTCTTTCCGACCTTCTCACGTCCGGCCTCAAACTGAGGCTTGATCAGGCAGACCATCTGTCCATGTGCCTTCAAAAGCTGATATGCCGGTCCAAGAACCTTTGTCAAAGAGATAAATGAGACATCCACCGAAGCAAAATCAAGCGCGTCATCAATATCTTCTGGCGTCACATAGCGAATATTCGTCTTCTCCATGCAGACCACGCGCGGATCCTGGCGCAGCTTCCAGGCAAACTGTCCGTATCCGACATCGACCGAATATACTTTACTGGCGCCATTCTGCAGCATACAGTCCGTAAATCCACCGGTCGATGCACCGATATCCATACACACTTTTCCATCCAGTACGATTCCAAAATGCGTCATTGCCTTTTCCAGCTTAAGACCACCACGACTTACATATTTCAACGTATTTCCATGAACCTCAATCTGACAGTCATCCGGAAATGTGCTTCCCGCCTTATCCTCGCGATTATTATTCACAAATACATTGCCTTCCATGATCATCGTCTTCGCCTTCTCCCTCGAAGGTGCAAGACCACGACTTACCAACAAAACATCTAAACGTTCCTTCATAATTCCTCACAAATTCTATCGGTTATTGTCTTCTCATCGATGCCGAGCACTCTGCGAAGCGTCTCAACATCACCATGTTCTACAAAACGGTTCTCAATCGCTACCGGAAGCACCTTCACTTTCGCCTCATGCTCCTTCAGCAGAGCTGCGATATGTTCTCCGAATCCACCACTTACCACATTTTCTTCCATTGTCACGATCAAAGGATACTTTTCTGCCGCCGAAAGAATTGCTTTCTCATCGAGCGGTGCCATAAAGCGGGCATTCACAACAGTTGCCGTAATTTCTCGCTCCGCAAGTTGTTCCTTAACCTTCCATGCAGTCTCTACCATAGTTCCGATTGCAAAAAGCGCTACATCCGTGCCTTCGCACAACACCTCCGCCCTACCTTGCACAATCGGTGCACGCATTTCCTTCCACAGATCACACGCATCGCCTCTTGGATAACGGATTGCGACCGGATAATCCGCAGCAATCGCAAATTTAAGCATATCGGAAAGCTCCCACTTATTCTTCGGCGCCATAATCGTAAGATTCGGAATCGAAGACAGATAGGACAGATCAAAGATTCCCTGATGCGTTGCACCATCCTTGCCTACAATTCCGGCACGATCAATCGCAAACACAACCGGAAGCTTCTGCAGACAAACATCGTGCAGAATCTGATCGTACGCTCTCTGCAGGAAAGATGAATATACTGCAAACACAGGTTTTAAACCAGCCTTAGCCATACCTGCCGCAAAGGTTACCGCATGTTCCTCCGCGATTCCGACGTCAAAAAAACGCTCCGGATATAAATTATGGAATCGCTTCAATCCGGTTCCATCCTCCATCGCTGCCGTAATCGCAACCAGCTTCGGTTCCCGCTCCCCCATCTTCTTCATAACAGTTGAGAACACATCCGTATAATGTGCCTTGCTCTGCTTGCTGAGTGGAACTCCCGTATTAATATCAAACGGTGCTGTCCCGTGGAAACGAGCCGGATGCCGCTCCGCAGGACCGTAACCTTCCCCTTTGTGCGTGAGTACATGGACGATCACCGGGCCGCGCACACGCTTCGCCTCACCAAACATTTTACGCATCTGCTTGATATTGTTTCCGTCTACCGGGCCTAAATAGGTCAGTCCCATCTCTTCAAAAAACATTCCCGGGACAAAAAGCTGCTTGATACCCCTTTTGGCATTACGGATCTTCTTAACCATCCGCTCTCCATAAATTGGAATCTTGCTGAGTGACTGGATCACATCATCCTTCAGATCCAGATATGCATCCGCGGTACGGAAATTACTGAGATACCGGTTCATACCTCCGACATTCTCCGAAATTGACATCTGGTTATCATTCAACACAATAATAAAATTGCTCTTCAGATGTGAAGCATTGTTCAATGCCTCAAATGCCATCCCTCCGGTCAATGCTCCATCCCCGATCACAGAGATTACATGATAATTCTCACCCGTAATCTCTCTCGCCTCAGCAAGTCCAAGTCCCACGGAAATGGATGTTGAGCTATGTCCGGTATTAAAACTATCGGTATCACTTTCCCCCGTATTCGGGAAACCACTCATTCCACCATATTCCCGCAGATTCACAAATCCGCCCTTGCGTCCGGTAAGAATCTTGTGTGTATAAGACTGATGTCCGACATCCCAGACAATCTTATCTACCGTCGGGTCAAAGGACAAGTGCAATGCCATCGTAAGTTCCACAACACCCAGATTCGAGGCAAGATGTCCTCCGGTTCTTGCAATGCTTTCCACCAGAAACTGCCGGATCTCCGCACGCAAGGCTTCCAGTTCTTCTTCATTCAGTTTTTTTATGTCATTGACATCTTTTATCTGATCTAAAACCATTCCAACCTCGTAACTTTTAGCGGTCTCTATGTATCAAATACATAAATAATTCACGCAGAAACGTATGCTCTCTTTTGAATCCGTCCAATATTGCGACGGCTTCCCGTGACAGACGTTCCACCTCTGCCCCCGCCTTTTCAAGTCCCTCGAAAGCCACATAAGTAGCCTTCTCATTGCGTGCATCGCTTCCAATCGGTTTGCCCAGCACTTCAAGAGAACTTGTAACATCTAATATATCATCCTTTTCCCTGCTGTCCTCTATAGCCACGATGTTATCATGATCATCGGGCAGGGCGATGCGATGGAAGCGGTAAGCTCCCACATATCGGGCAAGTCCGTTCTGCGTTCCCACCCACATTCTGCCGGCTCTGTCGAGATGCAGCACGTTGATATAGTCATCGGGCAGGGCTGTGGTATCCTTGATGTCGTGACCGAACTGCACGAAGTTCTTGCCATCATATACATTGACACCAGCCGATGTACCAATCCACATCAGCTCTCGCCTATCGCAAGCAATAGACGTAACGCTCTGCGACGAGAGCATATTGTCTTTCGTCGTCTGTTTACCTTTTTCCTGCAGTGCCCTCAGCGTAGTACTTCTGCCCAGGTCAAAATAATAGCTGGCAGCAAGCAGGCAGAACATGACTGCGAATATGATAACTATCGCCTTTTTCATGCCTACAAAATTACACATTATTATCGAATAAACAAAAATTAATTTGAATTATTTTGTGTTTTCTTGAATTTAAAGTATCTTTGCAGGCAAAATCTCTCAGGAGAGTATTTCCTGACAGACTACAGAATAAAAGCATATCAACCATTATGTTACAACTTGACAATTTCTACAAGGCTCGCTTCGTGCTGAGCAAGGTGATTAGAAAAACTGAGCTGGTTCACACACCAAGAATCAACCCAGAGAGTGATGTTTATCTGAAACCGGAATGTCTACAGAAGACAGGTTCGTTCAAGATTCGTGGTGCGTATTATAAGATTTCTCAACTTTCTAAAGAGGAGAAAGAAAAGGGAGTGATTGCTTGTTCGGCAGGCAACCATGCACAGGGTGTGGCTCTCGGAGCCACTGCCATGGGGGTAAAGAGCCTCATCTGCTTGCCTGAAGGTGCACCTATCTCGAAGGTAGAAGCTACCAAGCGACTGGGTGCCGAAGTCTGTCTGGTTCCAGGTGTCTACGATGACGCTTACCAGAAAGCCTTGGAGTTGAAGGATGAATTTGGTTATACCTTCGTGCATCCTTTTGATGATGAGAACGTGATTGCCGGTCAGGGAACCATCGGACTGGAGATTCTCGACCAGTTGCCTGATGTAGAAGCGGTCGTTGTACCAGTAGGTGGTGGCGGTTTGATTTCAGGAGTGGCTTTCGCCATCAAGTCATTGAACCCGAACGTAAAGGTTTATGGTGTTCAGGCTGAGGGAGCAGCGAGCATGGTTCAGAGTCTTCACGACCATAAGCAGGAGAAGCTGCCTTCTGTGGCAACCGTTGCCGATGGCATCGCCGTGAAGGAACCTGGAAAACTCACCTTCGAGACCTGCTCCAACTACGTGGATGAAATCGTAACGGTAAGCGAGGACGAGATTTGCGCTGCCATCCTGAAACTTCTTGAAAGCGAGAAGATGGTGGCAGAAGGTGCCGGGGCGGCAAGTGTAGCAGCCGTAATGTACAACAAGGTGCCGGTGAAGGGCAAGAAAACCATCTGCGTGGTTAGTGGCGGCAACATCGATGTAACCATCCTGAACCGCGTCATCAACCGCGGTCTCTCGAAGAGCGGACGCCTCTGCACCATAGAGATGGAGCTTGACGACAAGCCGGGCGAGCTGGTGGAAGTGGCATCCGTCATCGCAAGTCTGGGCGGCAACATCACGGGAGTTCATCACGACCGTTCTGCCAACCGCAACAAGGTGAATGCCTGCGTGCTCCGTGTCACTATGGAGACTCGCGACGAGGAACACGTAAAAGAAATCAAGGAGGCTTTGGAATCAAAGGGATTCCATCTCTGGATAGTATAACCGTGCAGAGACTTACAAAAATCCATAAAATATAAAAAGAGGGTGCGCCGTCAGTTGATAGCGCATCCTCTTTTTATATATCATTAAAAGCTTTATTACCATCAAGCTCTTTTGTTATTGAGCTTTATCTTTCATAGAGCTACTTTACTTCCTTGAGCAAGCAAGGGCGAACCTTCTCGGTTACACCAGCTTCCTCAGTAATCACGGTAGTGAGAGGCTTGAGATCGGCAGCATTCTTTGCCACCATCACCTTGTAATTACCAGCCTCAACCTGCCACTGACTATCAACCTCATTGAAAGAAGCCAGGTTCTTGTATGGGATGTCGATAGTAACTGTCTCCGACTCACCAGGCTGCAATTTCTTAGTCTTGGCGAAACCACGAAGTTCCCTGGTTGGTTTATCCATATCCTTGCCAGGAGCTGCCACATATACCTGAACAACTTCCTTACCAGCTACCTTACCAGCATTCTTCACAGTCACCAGGACCTTGATATTGCCCTGTGCATCCTTCGTTACCACAGGTTTGCCATACTTAAAGGTAGTATAGCTCATACCATAACCAAAAGGAAAAGATACAGGCACTTTCTTAGTCTGGTAATAACGATAACCTACATAAACACCATCATTATACTCGGTGTAATCCACATTCTTCACGTCACCCTTGCTACCGATGCCCTTGCCCATAAACATACCAAGTACATCGTCAACCTTGACAGTCTCAGGGTTAGGGAAATCAGCCTTAGAAGGAACATCGTTATAACTTACAGGCCATGTCATAGGAAGACGACCAGAAGGATTCTCCTTACCCGTCAAGATGTCAGCAACACAGTTACCACCCTCCTGACCAGGCAACCAAGACAGCAATACAGCATCAGGACCGCCAATCCAACTCTTGGTCTCAATAACGCCACAAACATTCAAGATGACAACCACCTTCTTACCAGCCTTATGGAAAGCGTTGCAAACGCCAGAAATCATATCCTTCTCCTCCTTGGTAAGATTGAAGCTATCAGAAATCTTTCGATCCAAGAACTCACCAGACGACTTACCAATAGTGATGATTGCCATATCGTTGTTCTTGACGGCAGCAGACATATTCAATTCAGCAAGGCTCATCTCAGGGATGAAGTGACCCGGCAAGAAAGCCTCCAAAGGATTCTTTGGCTTTGGCAAATTTGCCTTTGCCTTTGGAGCATACTCTATGTATGACTTCTGGATGTCGCCATCCACCTGATAGCCAGCATTCTTCAAACCATCCAACAAACTTACCACATAAGCATGGTTAACATTGCCGGAACCAGTACCACCAGCTATGAAATCATAAGAAGTATTGCCGAAGAGAGCTATGTTCTTAATCTTCTGAACGAGTGGCAATACATTCTTGTTATTCTTCAATAACACCATTCCCTCGGTAGCGGCATTGCGAGCCACCAAAGCATGTCCCTTCAAATCAGGGTTGTTGTCAGCAACATACTGCTTGAAACGAGGAGTCTGCATGATATACTCCAAGATATGGCGTACATTGCGGTCGAGGATTTCCATCGACAGGCGACCATTGAGCACAGCCTTGCGAATCTCCTTCACCTGGTCTGCCTTACCTGGCATCAACAGGTCGTTACCCGCTTCCATCTGGGCAGCTGCGCCAATACCACCAAACCAGTCGGTCATCACCATACCCTTGAATCCCCACTCATGGCGAAGAATCTCTGTTATCAAGTCACAACGCTCACTAGACATCGTACCATTGATGAGATTGTAAGAAGTCATCACTGTCCAAGGCTGAGCCTCCTTGATAACGATTTCGAAAGGTTTCAAGTAAATCTCACGGAAAGTACGTGGATTACCGATAACATTGTTACGAGTACGATTGGTCTCCTGGTTGTTCAGTGCGAAGTGCTTCAACGAAGTACCGACATCGTTGCTCTCGATACCATTCACCATAGCAGCACAAATGGTACCAGCCAACAATGGGTCTTCTGAATAATACTCAAAGTTACGACCACAAAGAGGATTACGCATAATATTGGTAGCAGGTGCCAACAAGACATCTACGCCATAATGCTTCACCTCGTCTCCCATAGAGGTACCTACGGAATACACCAAGTCTTTGTTCCAGGTAGAACTCATCACTGTAGCCACAGGGAAGTGGGTACAGTAGAATGTCTTATCGGTATTCTTGCGCTTAGGGTCGATGCGAAGACCAGCAGGACCATCGGCTACAACCGTAGCTGGAATGCCCAGACGCTCAATACCATTCACCTGACCTGCGGCACCCTGTACCAACTGACCTTGGTTACCAATGGTAGCCTCCATCTGGCTCTCATACTTACCCGAAGAACCTACCACCAACTGAATCTTCTCATCGAGAGTCATCGCATTGATGACATCCTGGATAGGAGACACACCCAACTTTGGGTTCTGTGCTTGCACTACGAAAGTCGCAGAAAAAAGCACACATGAAGAAACTAATAATTGTTTTATCATTGTCTATATCTTATTTTTTTAATAATCTTTTACAAAACTCTTACTTGAAAAACTTATTTTATCATTTGAAAATCTTCTGTGCGAACTCTGTAAGATACACACGCCAGTTGCGCCAGATGTGGCCGCCCTCGGTCTCCATATAGGTATATTTATACCCCTTCTCATCGAAATAGCGACGCAAGCCGGCTGTACTCTTATACAAGAAGTCGGTCTTTCCCATACCTATCCAATACAATTTTGGCTTGTTCTTAAACAAGGTTGCCAACTGCTGCTTCGCCTCCTCGTCCTCTTGCAGCATCTTATAGAAATCGGTGCGAAAATCGCCAGTCTTTCCCACATGCATACCAGCGGAGAAGAGACCAACGTAATCAAACTTATTAGGGAAACGGCGAGAGATGTCAAAGGAGTGTCCACCACCCATTGACAAACCGCAGATGGCACGATGCGCCTTATCCTTGCCCACCTTGTAATGGCTCTCCACATAGTTCATCACGTCAGGGAAGCTCTCATCCATCGTAGCCACCGCCTTGGCACCTTGGTAACCATAGAAAGAAGGCACATACATACCTGCCGACCATTCGCCAGGAGCAGCCTGACAGTTAGGGTTGCCATTGGTCATCACCACGACCATAGGCTTTGCCTTGCCCGTGGCAATCAAATTATCAAGAATATGCTGTGCACGTCCTAAAGTAGTCCAGGCATCCTCATCGCCACCAGCGCCATGGAGCAGATAGAGTACAGGATAATCCTTGCCCTTGTCATAACCTGCTGGAGTATAGACCGTCATACGACGCTGCATCTTGAGCGTAGGACTGTCATACCAAACCTTCTGCACAT
>OGKS01000421.1_pt1 | contig 24070 bp, 21 predicted proteins | sample 1572491 | NCBI WGS metagenome assembly OGKS01 (sample SAMEA2582153, study PRJEB24529) | metagenome | biome: Human gut stool | place: China | collected 2011
TTCTCGACAGGACAGATTGGCTTCAATCTATCTACTGTCAATTGAATGAGGGAACAGCCCACGCCCATCACATCAATGAACTGCTTTGGGTAATCAGGTGTTGACATTGGCCAGAAGCGGCTACCTACGCCGCCGGCCATGATTATTACTTGAATATCGTTGTACATATATAAAATTAGTTCATATTTCTATAGCAGATAAAGAAACTCTTACTATTATATATTAGCATACTATTCTCTATACAACTATAATTGAATTTCTCCTACCATAGTTTTACAGATATATCAATACTAAGAAAGAAATAATCCAACCAGCAATACATAACTGGACAAATCTGTCTTTCATCAACACCTTGGTTGGACTTCCACTTTTAACATCAACAATCGTAATCTGTAAGTATCTCAATATACCAGCCAAAACAAATACTGTAGTTAGATAAATATAATGAGAATTAAACTGCTTCATAACATCATCTGAAACAGTATACATCACATAAGCAACCAATGTAACTGCCGATACAATAGTCAAAGCCTGATTCATAAAGTCCAAGTTATAGCGGTTGACATTCTTTCTTGGCAACACTCCCGTTTCTTGATACAATACAACATCATCTCTTCTCTTGGCAAAAGCAAGGAACAATGCTAACAAGAAAGTCATTAGGACTATCCAATGAGAGAGAATGATATCATTGACAACACCTCCTAAAATAACACGAAGGACAAAACCAATTGCAATGATGAAAACATCTACTAAAGCTATTTGCTTAAGCTTTACACAATAGGCAATATTCATCAGATAATAAAAGCAAATAACACCAATCACCTGCATACTGGAATTTCCGAGAGTCCAAAACGCAAGATTTAAAGAAAGAAATAGCATCAACGCCATTAATCCATAAGCTTGAGGAATACTAACAGCACCAGATGCAATAGGGCGCTTACACTTTTTAGGATGCTTTCTATCTGCGTCTACATCATATATATCATTAAAGCAATATATGCTACTAGCCGCAAAGCTATAACAGAAGAATGCAATTACTGCATTTATCAACATCTGGACATTTGTCAAGTCCCCATGAAAGAACAAAGGCAAGAAGATAAATGTATTCTTTACCCATTGCTGAGGACGAAGAAGTAATATTAAGTTTTTCATTCTTTTCCTCCTTTCTTGCTTAAATAACAATCAAATGCATAAGCCGCCCATATTACCATTGCGAATAAGAACGGATAATGATACCTAGGTGAAACTGAAAAAATACAAGTTATAGTAATACCCAGAAAAACAGGAATCAAGATAACACCCTTAGATGACAGAATTTCCTTTCGCTTAGTCCATAGCCCAATAAGAAAGACTATGCATATAATATAGAAAACAATACTTTTAGATACCAATAAAAGTACTCTTCCTATAAATTCGAGTAATGAGATTTGTCCATGCGCAAACTTGTCTATAAAACCAGCTCCTGGTAAGACAGCTCTATCGGGCCAAGTGTCTTCTGCAAATAAGCCAGGAATCTTGATGGCATATAAACCAGCGAATTTTACAGGATGATCTTTTATCCATTCTATAGACCTAGCTTTCCATATAGAATCCTTTTGTGCATAAGTATATGAGTTTGCATTTTTGATATAACATAGATTGGTTGTGTCACTTAAGAGAGAAGAAGCGACTCCTCCATATGCCTTGTCATTAGAGGTGTAGGCAAGATTTACACCTGAAGTAGAAGACTGCAATATAACTCGATTAGCCGATTTATATGAAGCCGCTCCTATAAGGACCAACACAAAAACAAATCCAATTGCCAATGAAATATACTTGCTTATTTTAACCTTGCTCATATACATCATGACAAGAGCCGTAATGAGGAATATAACTACCAGAGGACGAATCCAATTAGCCAATCCAAAAGCAACTCCTGCCAAGAGAATATACCCAATACTCTTTTGATTTACAACAGCCCAAAGCCCCAATAATGATAAAAACAAAAAAGGAACTTCTGTACCTGCAGGTATAACTACCCACCATGTTGAATACAACAGAGAGTATGCTATAACAGAAATATAAGCAGTAGTCTTATTAAATAATTTGTTAGCTATGCCATAGACAAAATAAATAATACCAAGATTAAGCATAAGATTTAACCACAAATTTACAGACATGGTTCCAAACAACTTCATTTGCAAGATGAAATAGTTTACTAAACCAGGAGCAAAAATGTAGGAATCATACATATTGGCACTATCAGGATACCAACTTTTGCGATCCAAGCATCCCTGAGCTAATCTAATATACTCACCATAATCAGATAATTGCTTATAATCCCCAAAAGATATTATAAGAAACACCTGTATAAATAAACACAATGCAATAATTATAAATGCAATTTTTCTAATATTACTTTTATACATATTAAGCTACAAAAATTATTTTACTTTACAAACTTTGAGAATTCATCAAATATGTTTGAGGTTCCTTAACGCTTACCACTTAGTTCAACCAAAATTCTACATATCATCCTTTAAAATTCAGAATTATACTCTTTGAACATACTTATAATTTCTCATTTATCACTACCCACATGTTCTTGGCAGGACAGATTGGCTTCAATCTATCTACTGTCAATTGAATGAGGGAACGCCCCACATCCATCACATCAATGAACTGCTTTGGGTAATCGGGAGTTGACATTGGCCAGAAGCGGCTGCCTATGCCGCCGGCCATAATTATAATTTGAATATCGTTAAATATTATTTTCACTTATTTTAGCCCTAAGGTTTTCATCCACTCTTCATATATCCTTTCCACCGAATAATCCTTGCTTTTTTCTACAGCAGCTAAAGCCATTTGCTCACGTTTCACTTCATTCCCCATAATTTGGGCAACCATTCCAGCAGCTTCTTCAGCTTGATACCCGTTTTTGTGATAAGGTATCACAACACCATCCTTATCACTTTCTATAATATCGCCAATCGCAGAATAGCTATTGTAAACAGCAGGAATGACACCGAAGCTCATACATTCTGCAAGAACCAAAGGGAAGCCCTCAAAATCAGAAGTAAGAAGGAGAATAGAGGCACGTTTGTAATAATCAATTGGCTTTTGGAAACCCTCAAAAGAAACACGTTTCAAACCTAAACATCTCACATGATTCTCCAAGTTTTCTCTATCTTCACCATCTCCAACAATGGTCAATCGCCAATCAGGGAAACGTTCTTCCAGATAGTTCCAAGTATCTATCACTCTATATACTCGTTTCTGTACAAAGTCTAAACGCCCCACATAGATAATTTCCTTTTCCTTCTTATCTACGTTCGTAATCTTCTCAGATTGAACACTTCCATCAATTGTGATTGGATTTGTTTGAGCCACGAGCTTTGTTGGATTCTTAATCCCTGTAAATTTCTTGAATAATTCAATAAAACTTGGAGACAATACTTCATACACATCACTATGTTTATATACATAGCGCATGGAATAACTTGTTATAGACTTAACCAAAAACCTTTTTACCTCTAATACTGAACGTAAAAGTGGATTCTGGCAACGCTCAATAGCTTGATCACACGCTTTCAGTTTTCCATTAGTATCAACCTGATTGTGGTATACCGAAATAACCTTCACCTTTAACCCTTTACGAGCTTGGTTGATTACTCGAATAGGAAGAAAAGGCAACCCCCATTGGTTTATAACTACCTCTATCTTTTTATCAACGAGGAGTTGACGCAGCATAGAAATATTCTCCCGGCTGTTCTTATAGCCATGAGCTATATATAAAGGTATATCCTTTGGCAATTGCTTTTCTAGAATATCATCAGCTCGATAGAAAGAGAAGATGCCTACTTGATGGCCATGCTTAGCAAAAGTCTTAGCCAACGTCATCGTTACAACTTCAACACCACCAATTCCAAAAGACTTAGTTAAAAAAAGAATATTCATATGATTAAAACAATTTCATATTAAAATGCTTGCCAGTCATCCCAAAACAAATCAGGATTTCCATCATCACTATTCCACCATCTTTGTGGATAAATAACAGTTTTTTTCTTCTTACCAAGGAATGCCCCCCAATAGCTAAAAGAACTATTAGCAATAATGGCATTATCACATTGCGACATTAAATACATATCTAGAGGAGAATTCTTTCCTGTATTCCAATCCACAAATGTTGCATTGTCTCCAAAAGGTAAGTTTTGTTTCATCCATTGCAAATCATCAGAGAAGCATATAAACTTGATATCTGGATACTTATCTTGCAAAAATTTAAGTGCCTTCTTGTAATATTCCAGCGTACAACAGCCTTCAAATATTGACTTATAGTTTGAAGCCAGATAGTCACCACGTCTCACATGCACAAAACAAGTATGATTATTTCTTATCTGTTCTAGAACTTTTTTATTTTTCTCTGACAATTTACTTTCATCTACCTTCCATTTCAACCAATCATTTCCTTTAGGAAAATAACGCTTATTAAATTTGAAAGGGAACAAGACTTTTGCATCTTGATGTTTCCATTCTCTTTGATTCAAGTCTAGCCATTTAGAATGTGGTACCATTTGTTTATAAAAGTAAAACAAGCCAACAGCTGGTAATGTCCAAAACTTTTCAGGTGGCAATTCTACATCAAACCATCTGTCCAATTCCAAGCCATAATGTTCAGTTAGCTTCTTTCCATAATGCCCATAGAATCTCTCATTTGGGAAACAAGATTTTAAATGTAGGTAAAAGGCATACTCAAACATTTGGTTGCCCAGTCCTCCAGTAAAAACTAATATTCTCATATCTTTAATCTTTTCTTTATTATTTGTTCTTTAAATTTCAAATATTTATGATAAGCAAAGCAAAAATATTTTTCGATACCACATGGATAATCACCCAATTCAAATGAAGCTGTATCTAAATCAAAGCTCATATAATTCAATTTTCTATCACTTATGAAACGACCAGCTATGTATCCAGCTTTTCTGAAAGTATTAAGTACTTGAGTAGCATACATGTTTGGATAATGATTCAGACAAAAATTGCCATAGGTCTCAAATTCAGAAAAAGAATTGACATTGGTAGGATCTGTTGCATTAATTATTTTCTCATACCAAGAATCACCATAAATTGGTGATTTTTCAATATCACCAAGCATTTCCGTCATAACGTTTTTATTAAACATCATATGCTCTGCAATATATGAAAAATCCGCATATTTTCCCAATTCTAATATTTTACTTAATGTATCAAAATATGCTTGATTGTGCTCCTTCTTTTTTGTAAATATAGGCTTACCATCAGAAGTAAAGAATTCTATATTGCGCAAGGGCAAAGTATCTGCATCCCAACTCAAGTAATAATCAGTATCACAATATTCTGATAGAGCAAACCCCAATTTGATAAATTGCTGCAAGAACCAGCCTGTACGCTTAGCTGGAAGACCATGCTTAACAAGTAACTTCTTGACACCTTCAAAAGAAATACTGTCAACAAGTTTGTTTTCATCCAATATTTCAACAAAAGTATTATTTACAATTACCTTAGGCATACATGAAATGAGGCGTGTATCAATAATCACATAAATCTTTTGAGGTTGAATATTCTTTGCTACATAACTAATCGTTTTCTGCAAAAATGCAAAATCCTTATATGCTGCAGGTATAATAACATTAAATTTTTCTTCCATAATAAGTTTATTGATATAATCTCAATTTTAATAATAGTCTCTTAATCCCTTGTCGCAACTGAGTCGGAACTTTGGGAAACAAAGCAAATTGCAGTAAAGTTATATTTTCCTTAAAAGAAAAATGAGAAAAATGCAAAAGAAGCGTTCTTGCCTCCTTCTTGATTAAATGTTTATTAACCTGATAAAAGGAATCAAATTCACTGGTAAAGATTTCATTGCGTGAAAATAGAACTGAGGCTGTCAAGCATTCATAAATTTTTCCACGATATGGCCAATAATCCTCATTACCCTTTACATACTTTTCCGCAAATTCTCTTAACACAAAGAAGATTTTCACCAAGTCATCATTCATCTTCATTTTCCTTGAAGACATAATGCTTCCACTTGTTCTTATGCGGTAGTTATATACAGGTTGAGGGATAATCATCAGCTTATCTGCCAAGTACAGCATACGATTAGAGAATTCACCATCTTCATGGTAAACTCCAGGCATAAACCTCAAGTCGTACTTTTCAAGAAAAGCCTTCTTGAAGACATATCGCTGACAAGCACCTCTGTTGGCATTGTTATTGCGAAACATATAATCGCGTCCGCTTTTAACTTTCGGATTTGGTATATATTCAACTCTTGCCTTATCGTTTTTTTCATATTGCATCATTAAGACAGTCGCAAATACATCTATTTTAGGATATGATATAATTGTATCTAAAACTATAGATAAAGAATCTTTAGTTAGCCAATCGTCGCTATCAACAAACCAAATATATTCACCCTTTGCATGATCAAGACCAGTATTACGCGCCACGCTTAATCCTTGGTTCTCTTGATTAATGATGACAAGATTCTTATGTTGGCTAGCTATGGTTTTAACAATACTCATGGAGTTATCTGGAGTACCATCATTGACTGCAATAACTTCAAAGATATCTTCGGAAATATCTTGAGCATATATACTAGTAAAACATTGCTCTATGTATTGCTCAACATTGTAAATTGGTATAATAATAGAAACTAACATACAACTGATTTTAAATAATTATATCTATACAAAAGCATATATAGTGTAAGATAGGTTGCATCACCTAATCCCATCAAACTCGTTGCTGTATTCATCACTAACCATGAGGCGGTTACAATGTGCAAATAACGAGAACCACTTACTTTCGTATTCTTTACAATTGCATAATATAAATATATATATCCAAAAACACCAAGAATGCCATTATTAATCATTAATGGTAGCCAAATAGATTCACCACCAAAAAATAAAATATCAGTAATTTGCGTTTCTTTACCAAGACCAAACAGCGGACTTTGCATCATATAATCAAAAGCAATTGAATATTGAACAGTGCGCATATCCATAGAACTACCTCCAATCGCATCTGCAGCCTTAGGATTTAATATTGACATTATATTATCATAGATAAAAGGCCACATAAAAACAGCAATCAATAGTAGCAATAATAATATCTTTGTTTTATAACGTTTAAATAATTCTTTATCCAAAAATAAATACGAAAGCAAAACTACAATTCCAAGTATTGGACTACGCGATGCACTTGTAATTACTCCTATTAATAAAAAAACAAGAGACATTGGAACTAAAAGTCTCATCAGTAGAGACTTTCTAAAATTTTCGAATACTAGATAAAATGGCAACGATAGCAAGATAGCACAGGCTACGCCATAAGTTATGGAGAATGGCATAAAAGACTTTATTCGAGGTAAACCAAACCTCAGTTCTTCAAAGTCTGTATCCCAAGCATGCTCCTTATCAATAAATGGCATGCTACGTATCCAATCATCCACAGGACATTTGTGCGTAAATAATTCCAACATTCCATTTCCAACAAGGAATAAAGAGAACAGCATATATACAGCTGCAGCAAGTTTCACATCTCGTATGTTTCTTAGACATTGAAAATATATATAACTATACAAGAGAATACTTATTACCGTTGAAGGTATACGATTTATCATAAAAACTGGTATTATGCATCCAATTGAATATATAATAGCATATACCATATACCCCCTTGTAAAGGGGAAATGTAATTTTGAGTATTCTTTTCGTTTAACAAAAAAACAAAATGCTATCAATAATATTATTGCCATATCAAAAGGCAAAGCTGCAGTAAGTCTTACATCATAATAAAACAAAATTTTAAATGGTGCATAACATAAAACCGCCTTTTTAAAATCAAAAAGTATAAATAATACCCATATAAAGAATAAAATATATAATAACGTCATTTTAGTTTATTTGCAATTTTATATACTAAATAGAAAAGATAACCTAGAAACTTATGGTGACTATATAATTTTAAGATTTTATTTTTTAAGTTACCATCTTTAATATTTTTTTCATTTTTATCTATTAATAAATCATATTTACCTGGAAAATCTCTTTGCTTAAAGTGATATCTGTCTAAAATTGTCCAAATCTGATTTAATACAAATTGAGATAATGCTTCTTCTTTTTCCAAACATTTAAACCTAGAAATTGTTTCAGATATTAACTGTTCGTATTCACATGTTCTATTAATAGCCTTACTCATAGCAGAATATTCATTAATTACATAATGATAATCAGAATACGGAACAAATCTGATTTTTTCATTTCTTCCTGCATGGCAGCAAGTAAGAAGAAATAACAAATCTTCACCTATTACAATTCCCCTAGAGAACCTTTCATTTCCTATAAAAGAACGTTTAAATAATTTTGCCCAAACTTCATTTCTTACATTATCGCCTTTCAGTAATCTAATTAACATCAAATTTCCTGAAATTGTTGTATTCTCCAATGCAACATGACTCAGATTAACTTTGTCTCTCATTATTACATCACAATTTGAAACAACCAATGAAACACATTCATCTATTCCTGTCACCATGTGATAAAGAAAATCACGAGACAAAGTATCGTCTGAATCAACAAAGGCTAACCAATCACCCAAAGCATTATCTAGTCCAACATTTCTTGCAGAACTAACCCCGCCATTTTCCTTATGAAAGACTCTCACTCTATTGTCTTTGTCACCATATTCATCACATATTTCACCAGATCTATCATGACTTCCGTCATCAATGAGCAACACCTCAAAATCTGTAAAACTTTGCTTCAAAATACTATCCACACATCGCTGTAGATATTTCTCCGCATTATAAACAGGTACTATAACTGATATCATTGGCTTATTCATCTTGCATCTTCAGAAATTAAATAACCATAAAAAGTTTGCTTACCATTAATAGATGACTTCATTTGTCCTTTCCATGTAAGCTTACAAAACATCGTGCTTTCAATTATATGTTTCATAATTGCTGAATCATATATTTTATTCAAATTATTCTGTAAAACATACAGATTCTCTGTAAAAATTGCATTTCTATCTACGATTTTCTTAAAACTTGCAGAACCATCATAAAACAGTCTAAGCCCATAATCTATAAAATAGTAATCTATGAAACTATTATATTTATGCCAGTGAGTATAAAATAAGTCTTTCATAAAATCAAACACAGCACTTCTACCTCCTATTGCAAAACCACACCATTTACACATAGAAACAAAGTGGCAATCTTCTTTGGTACTCAATGAAAAGAAATCATTAGTTAAAAAATCATCAGGTATATTCTTCGTCACATAAATAGTGGCATCTAGCCAAATTCCCCCATTATCAGCAATACAAGCCATTCTTATTATATCACTTAAATGAGTAAGAGATATAATTTTTTTCTCAACCTTATCGATTATATAGCCTGGTATATCTACATAATCAGAGTAATTATCTTTAGTTAATAATATAACCTTCACATTTTCACTTATGTGTTTTTTTACTGATTCAAAACACGCTTTAACAATAGGAGGCATATTACTATACCCCTGCCACCACATTATCCATATGACAGGCTGTCTGTCTAACACTTTTTTCTTACCGCAATGTTTCTCTACTAAATCACCATATTGTAGCTTTAAATATTTTAATTTAGTTCCTTGTATAAAATGCTGCTTCTTCTGTAAATCCTTAATAAAAACACTTAAGATTTCTGTTTTAAAAGCAACAACTATATTACTACATCTACGCACATCATTAAACGATGATACGTGTTCTTTTATTTTCTTTATAACGTTCATACTTTTAAAAGTCGTAAATATTATTATTTCAAAATATTATTTAAAAAGCTAATTGATTCTACCTGTTTTTTCCCAAGAATATCATTGACATTTTGCCAATTGATGCCTTTTTTTACCATTCTGTTTTTAACTTCATCATAGCTATCAATTAACCGATTATCCAAACCAAATTCAGACAGCAACGATATAAACCTACTCATCCCTCTTTCTTGATTACCAAATACCAAGAAAGGTTTATTGAAATTGATAGAAAAAGCACAAGCATGAAAGGAATCTGTAAAAACAAATTTTGCATCATAGAATCCACGAAGCCACATTTCTACAGGTGGCTGAATTCTTTCTTTCAATTCACATAATTTATCATCGCACTTAGAATTAACATAAAAAGGAATCAAATGGTATTTTTTAGAGATATAATCAACGATTTTTTTCTTTTCATCTGTCATATCAAGAATATATACCAAAAAATCACCTTTACTCTTTTTAAAATCTGAAATATTAAGATTGTCTATATAATCCTTGGGTGATAATAAAAGTGTTGGATCAAGAACATGTTGTGCATTGCTATTGAGATATTTCTTGCATAACAGCACGCCTGAACTTTCTCTTACCCCAACTGCATTAAACTTTTTCAACAAAGCAGAACAATTACGAGTTTGAATTGGAGAATATTCCCAATCATCGGTACCAAAAGATGCTGCATATGCAACTCTTTTAACATCCCAACCCTGCGTAAAATCGAGGTAAGCATTTTCTATCGGGTGATAATGTTGCTCTCTCCAAACTTGATCACTTCCAACAACAAATCCATCGTATTGCCCATCCTCTATATCATAAAGACTGCATTGTATCTTTCTATGAATATACTTTTTAACGAATTGGAAAGTAAGCTGATGTTCAGCTTCAATTTCATCATTCTGAAAATATATCCAATGCCATCGCTGATTTGTACGACCTATTACTTTTTTGATTGATTCTTTAATTATTCGTTTAATGTAACCAAGTAAAGAAACATTAGGTGGCCATCCCTTATCTATCAATGTCACCTTATGTCCCATTCTTTCCAATACCGTTTGCAAAGCATAAGCCTGCAATATCCCTCCATAATTAGTATGGAGAGGTAATGTTAATATTCCTATTCTCATAAATTCTATTTTACTTTAAATATCATTTCGCTCCATGGCATCAATCTTCTTTATCAATTCAACCAAAGAACTTACCGCATATTTATCAATTAACGTTAATGTTTCAACAACTTCAGACAGCCTTCTACCAATTTCTTTAAGAACAGGCATGTCTGGTGTCAATTCTCGACTTATAAAATGCCCAGTTTCAGCTCCATATCTTCTATTCAGAAATCTATAGAAATGAAACTTTGAAGCATTCGACAATGATAGGATTCGTTTGGCAACTTGTTCGGGATTTGCATCCTTGAATATTGGATATGACTGATAAGAATTACTTCTATCAGGCAACATTTTGTCCATAGAGTCAACAAGCTCCAATAAGTTATCATCCGATAAGTTTTCCAAAATCTCGGTATAATGATGTTCCAACTCTGTCAACTTTGTTGCGAATATTCCATTCAAGCCGCTATTAAACTTTTTGCGCAGTTCATTGTTGTCACTTGCCTGGTTAATACAGGATAGCAAATTAATGATGTTACTTTTTATGTCTGCGAATGAATCGGAAGAAGAAATATCTGCAATCCATTTCTCAACATAAGCTTTTGACATATCAAAAACTTTGCTGTTCATCTCTTTTATCCCAAGGTCACTTAGTTCTATCAGAATTGATATTGCCTTTAAATAATCTTGATAATTTCGAAAGTTTCCATTTAAAACTGCAGATTCTGTCATTGCATATTGCCTCTCAAAATCTTCATTATTCATCTCATAGTATTGATATAAACAATCCCATGAATCTCGTTCTGTTGGAACTAACTTAGCATTCAAATAGTCAACCAAATCTATACCTTTCAAACAAAAACCTGATATGGATGTAATATCATTTCTTTCTCTGAATATATCCATGCCATATTTTATTTCTAATGGCTGGTATTTTTGTTGAATAGCTGAAATCCTTCGTTTTAGCTCTAACATCTCTGGTCTATCACTTGCTAAAGCTTGAGCATATTTTTGTTTCCAATTAGCTATAATATCTTTATCAGACGTTGACATCTCAGAGTATAGCACAACAAAACGGATTAGGAAATGGAATAATTTCTTATTCTGATAAGGATTACCATTATCTATATGGATGCCTTGAAAAATCTGATTAAAGTCTCTAATACACTGTCGCAACACTCGTAGATTCGAATAGCCAGTCAACTTGAAAGCTTCTTTTACCTCTGAGATATGTTGCTGTACAAAATAGCTTGTCGGAATTTCATTAGCGAAACTATTTATCGCCGCATCTATATCTGAATGGATTTCAAAGGTTCGGCCGATGATCTTCTCTCTGAAACGATTAAAAATCTCTTTGTCTGTGATTTCTGTACTATTACAGACGACAATCACTTTGAATCTGTTATGCTCTACAAACCGATTGATATATCCATACAATTCCTTAACACCAATGTTTGCCCGCTCCAAATCATCAAAGATTAAAATTCTGCGTCCTTTCAATTCCTCCTTTTTATCATTAAGCAAGTCCATCAAAGGTTCTAACTTAAAATCTACTGTACCATCGCTAGTTTTGTCTCCGTCATAATCGACATTGAACCTTAGTGCAGCAGAAGCAACCATCTTTGTAAAGGTTTTGCCTATCTTATAAACCTTGCTATTCATAAATGGAAAAAGCAAGCCATTGATGGTATCATTGATTTGCTTGACCGTTTGAACACCAAACAAAGAGACATACATAGGAGTCAACTCATCTTCATTTTCTGTTTGGAAAGTATCCAACCAACTTTTTATAAAAAATGTTTTTCCACATCCCCACTTGCCATCTAAAAGCACAGCATATTGGGGATCAGTATCATCCTTATATCTGTTCAAAAATCGTATAATGTCTTCGTTCATATCCTAATCCACCATTAAAATTTTAATATCTTATGATAATACAAGGCAGCCATGCTCCTTGCTCTATTCCCTATCATTTTTTCTTCCCAAACAGAATGCTTATTAGTAAACTCATGCACCCATTTATAGTTGGACTTTTCATAGACTTTCAGTTTCTCTGCGTAATCTATCCTATCCGCTTCAGTATTCAAGTTTCCCTCCAACATAATCAAATTGCCAATGTTAGTGACATTTCCTTCATTACACTCAGGAAGAATATGCTCTATGGAAGAATCATCCTCAAAAATCTCCTTCTTCTGATAATAACAATTGAGCTTTTGAAGCGCATACTTACATTTCATATTAGCTGCCGTCGCTTTCTTGGTAAAACAAAGAGTGATAAATTGCTCTGTAAACTGTTCTTCCGTTGGAATTAATGGAATCAAACAAGCATACAACTTCGACTGAATTATCTCCTTAGTTTGATTCTTACTTGAACTTTTTCTAATTGCTATGGAAAACTTTGAATAAATACCATCCAACCTGTTTGCCTTTCCAGACATCACTGCTGTATATGCAAAATGGAAATTCTCCAAAAACTGTATCACTTGTTTAAAATCTTTGGTAGATATCAAGTTATTATCTCTTACCCATAGCAATGCCATCAAAACTACTCGAACTTGAGCTATACCGAAGTAATTGGACAGCACATTAAAACTCTGCACTAACCAAAAATATTCCTTTCTATTTTGGTAATCATCCCTGGTAGGTTTAATTATCTGAACATAATACTTGGCATTCTGAACTAATGAATCTAAAAAAGACTCATAATCACTTGTCTTGACAATAGACAAAAAACGTTCGTATAACTGACTTGCTCCAGTTTGCCTATAACAAGAATTCCAAAAATGACGATAATATGTTCCGATTCCTACAGAAGCTAAATCACATTCATTGATGATGCCTTTCAGTTCATCCCATTTACATTTTGCATAATCTGCAGGTTCCGTCTTACGAAGCTTCTCAAACAAGCGATTCTTGATTAAGTCTATTGCAGCAAGTTTCTTACCCTTAGCATTCAGTATCTCAAAAATACGATAAGCCTGAGTGTTATCATCGGTAGAAATGGATACGAAGATACAGTTCAATATTTGGTCTCGGATAGCTTTGAGTATATCTATCAAACTTATGTCATTCTGAAAGCCTTCACATTTTTCGGACATAAAATCCTTCAAATTCTTCTCTTCCAACCGAGAACGGAATAAGCGATAGGTAGTTTGAATACACAATTCCTCTTCAGAGGATGGCTTTTGCTTAACTATCTTCTCTCTATCTTGAATATAATAGGAGAAATAAGGATAACTACTCTCACTTTTGATAATGCGGACTTCATTTCCATCATCATCACTAGTCATGATATAACTGAAAATCAGTTTACTCAAATTATCCTCACCTTTCTCTCTGAATATATCAGAGATGACAGAGAATAATATTGTTATCGTAGTGATGCGTTGTTGCCCATCCACTACTTGTATTTCCTTATCACTTTTCTCATCGAAGTTGCCGATGAAAAGCATCGTGCCTAAAAAGTAAGAAGTGGTTTCCAGTTTCCCATCCTTACATTTCAGGCATTTGATAATGTCATCAAGAAACTCTTCACAATTCTTCTTTTCCCAAGAGTAATCTCTTTGAAAACGAGGTATCATGAATTGCCTCCCTGACTTTAAAAGTGCCTTAATCGTTTTGTCTGCAGGTTTTATATTCATAATTCTCAATTTAATTTTGTTACTCGTTTGAAATTCTGATAGTTAGAAATATACCTATTTTTTACGTCACTAATTAAGCTAAACACATAAGTCTTGAAGTTTAGAGATAAAACTTTAAAAACCTAAATAGCTCAAATTATGATGCTCTATCTTCATACCATTACTAAGCCCAAGGTTGAATCTGGCGCACCTGCAACTAAAGCCATTTCGCAAGTCATCTATGATGATGTAATTGAAAATAGAAACTGCTAAAGAATTCAGAAGAAACTTTTATCCTTGAATCTTCGTCCTTCGTGAAATAAGCACTTGGCGAAAATTGGTCTGAAACATGATGAATCAACTTGTGTAATGAGGCATATAATTTCTGTCTCTTTTCAAAAACATGCCTTTTCACGTCTAGCATTACTTCTTTCTCTCTCCTATTATCACCCCTAAAAAGTTAGGGAGATACTTTTGCAGGAACCAATAGATGACAATGCAAAGGAGAATGCAGACAAAAGGAGTTGCCAGATAATTGAATGTCATCATATACCAGGTATCACTCATTGAGAATACCTTATCACCGATGATAGACATCTTATTGAATGCCGATATCACATAACCTAATATAAACGGATGAAGGGCGTAGATGAAAAAGGATGTTCTTGCCAACTTCTGGTTGATTCCATAAAGCTTCGGATACTTGCATAATATTGATGCCAATAGGATGAGGGCAAAACTCTGGAAGATGACCAACCATGGATGAATCATCCTCGAAGTCTCGTTCCCCATCGCTGAACCTGAATAGGTCTGATATATCATCAACAATATTGCTACCGGACATATCAAATGTCTCCATTTCCATAATGCTTCCGTGAAATCCAGCTTTTTGAGAGCAAAGTAAGCTCCTATGCTAAAGAACAAACTTGCACAAGCTAACGTTCCACTAATCAATGAGCACTTGATATCAAATGTATATATCGCAAGCAGCAATATGATAAAAATGAATTTTATCTTTTTGACGAGCCAATAGATAGCAGGCGATATAACGACCATAATAATCAGGTCTCTCATATACCAGAATGGCAAAAGTACCGGTCCGCTATTGTGAGTCTCAATACCTAGCCAAGTGGTTCTTTCTTCCCAAACACTACTATCCCATAACATGTGTAGATATCCGTTGTTTTGGAAATAGTCTAAGATTCCTATCCATGGTTTACCATGTAATAGGATTCCGCCGACCTTGAACATCAATGTCCAAAGAATAAGCAAAACAATCCATGAGAAATATGGTATTACCAAACTATGCCATCGTTTCCGTAATTTAGAGATGTAAACAGTCTTATTATATTCTTCTACCTTCAGGAACAGGAGATAGCCTGATATGATAAAGAAAATGGGCACTGCACTTCTAGCTATTACTACCGAAAAGAACAGTCGGATATAATCATAGACTGCTAATCCTGTTAAACCACTGGCATGAAGTTCTGAAACATCAATATCTGCTCCAAAACCATGAACGAATACTACAAGTATGGCGAGAGGGAATCGCAACATGTCGATACTCTCAGAGTACCCCCCCCTAATCAGTTTATATGACATTTATTATTAATTTTCGGAACCTAAATCCTTGAGCACTCTTCTTGTGAATAACTTTCTTCCTCTCATATTGAGGAAGAATGAATCAAAGTACAAGGATGCATCTTGGAAGTCAGGATCTAATGTATAATCCAAGAATGGTATATTATGCTCATTACATGCATTCACAAAGTCTGTTACCAAGAACTTGCGAACATCAGCAGGGAACAAGTCTGAAAGATAATGAGACATTGGAACACAGATAAAGACAGGCTTTAAGCCCTCTTCCTTACAATATTTTACGACCTCTTTACAAAGATCTATTGCCTCTTGATAATATCCATGCCATCTTGAATCAAAAACTTCTTCTAGACTCTTCAAGCGAAATTCTTTCAACCATCCATCAATCCATTTTTGAGCGTTATCTTGGAGTTCTACATGCATTAAAGGCTGCTCAGTAATATTATAACGATTATCCCTATGCCACCCAAATACCAACTGTTTAAGAAGACGAACATTTGACAAAAGAGGATATTTAAGATAAGTCATAAGTGAAGAACTATCCGGAAGTTTTGATCTTTCATCCTCATTTAATATTTTTGCAAACTTAGCATAATATGCCGTGTCCCAATATTCAGGTCTTTCTTTCAAGAATGTTGCAATTGATGTGAAAGGCATGATGGCAACAAGTATAGTTGCACCATCCTTTATCTGATGGCGATAACTCTTAAGTATCGCCAAATCCATTGCCTGGCTTTGACTACCAGTAGCAAATGACTGTCCCAATACATTTTCATAAAAGAAAGCAAAACGAGATGGATTGGAACCAAGATTTACAACGTCATACTTTACTTCCCTTCCATGAAGATCAAATTGAGCAGTAGCCATAAATTGAGCTTTCCACCATCCAGTCTTCTTTAGCAATTTATTAGCAACCCAAAATGAAGGAACGCTAAGTAAAACTACTAATATAACTATAATAATAAACCACCACATATTATCAACGATCTAACTTTATTATATCACATATCATGTGATTTGAATTTGAAGACAACAGGTATAGAATAATATCATATAAAGACTTATAATCCATATCTTCAGACAATTCTATACCATATACAAATTTCCCAATACGTGCTCCATGTTTGGATAATCCATCAATATAACACGACGTAGCATAATCAGCCATCTGAGAGTAATGGGTAGAATATTCTGTAGAATGAGGAGGTAGAAGAACAATCATATTGTGAACATTATTACATGCTGGAGTTAGATACTCACAACATGCATCATGATAATATGCTAATTCCTGGTAATACCCCTCTATAGAAGACTTCTCTGACCTTTTTACATTAGGTAAAATGATAATATCTGTAGCTTCACTTGCAGATTCTACGATACTCGCGTTTTTACCTAATTTATTGATAAGTTCAAAGTAATCATCGCATTCGCCTACGAAGAATATTCTACGGTTGTGTAAGAGCTTATCATCAACTGTTTGACAAGGATAATCAAAAATGGTCTTATTACAAGAGCTCTTTTTGATTTCAATACTATATAATTTATTGTCCATAACTAAAATTGCTCTAAGATTCTTTCTCCACCATCCAAAACACATATATTGCTTTTCATATAATCACCAGCAGGCGAACATAATAATAAAGCTAACTCTGCAATTTCATCAGGATGTCCCTTACGCTTATCTTTAGTGAATCTGCTAAAAAGAGTAAATAACCCATGAACTATCATCTTCGTTCGAACCTCTCCTGGGCATATTCCATATACACGAAGAAAGCCTTCACTTTCTTTCATAAATGCCTTAGTAAATGACATTAAAGCATGCTTTGATGTGAAATATGGTTCTGGGGTAGCCATATAAGCTCCAGAACTTATAACATTGATAACCTTTGGTTGTCGGTTGTTTTTCAAGTTCTTCGCTTTTTCAAGGATATATTTACAGATTTCACACACACCTATCACATTAATAGAATGAACAAACTCTGTTTCAATCCATTTCTTTTTAACATAGTCTGTTTCGTTGTTGTTTGGGCAGACGTTAACACCAGCGCAAATCACTATATCGTCAACAAAACCATACTTCTCAAACAAATAATCAATATGCTTTTTAGAAGTTTCAACCTCAGCTATATCCCACTTCAAGAATTCAAACTGAGATGAATTTATCGTTTCTAACTCACCTAAATGTCTAGCAGAAGCAATAACAGTTTCACCTTCTCTCAAAAACGTTTTAACAATAGAAAGACCTATACCAGAATTTCCTCCGATAATGAGAGAAACACGACCTTTGAGTTTGTCATGCCCCCCAAGTTTCTTAGCCTTTTCAAAGTCTGGGATAATAGGCAACAAACCATTGCGACTTAATAAGTATTTATTTCCGAATATTTTTATTAACATATTTAGATAAAAATTGAATTACAACTTTCTTTTCTTCTTTGCCTAGAGCAAACAGCCAAGTTGCTAAAATCAGCAAAACTTCATACGTAAATCCAACTGTTATTAATCGAATGAATGAAGATTCCATCATATCTTTTACTAAAACTGCAGGAACTATGCTACATATAGCACTCAAGAGACTTGGAATGTATATTGTTTGAATAGCTCTCTTCACGGAATAGCGCACATAACAATGAACCAGGAACATTCCATTAATATGAGCCAACAAGTTGACAACAATAATTACAATAAATACAACATAAGCATCAAATCCTAATTTTAGGAACAAATAAGAGATAGGTAATGACAAAATCATTAAAACTCCACCTGTCAGATTTCCTGTTTTTATACGTCCTATAGCATGAAAAGCCATTAAATATCCTGAATGCCATGCCTGAAATATAGCATTGATAAGTACAAGACTCGCAAAAACAGCAGTTTCCTTTGGTGCTCCATTTCCCAACCACAAGTTTAAGATATATCTTATCTCTAAAATGACAGGTACTGCTAAAGCTAGCATCAAAAGGAATGCATACTTCATGCCTGAGAATGTCAAAGAATACATATTCTCATCATCACCTTCAGCATGGCTCTTCACCACTTGTGGTCTAACCGCAGTAAGAAAGCTTCCAACAAACAAATTGACAGCATTCTGTATCTGAAAAGCAATAGCTCTTGCGGCATTAACAACAGGTCCAAAGAACATGTTTAGCAAGATATTAATGCCCTCACCTTGACATATAACAGCCAAACCTCCAAACAAATCCCAGCCGCTATAACCTAACAAGGTCTTATACAGAGGCTTCTCCTTGACTAAACGGAAACGGCATTCTTCATATCGCTTAGTGGTATAAAAGCGGTAGAACAACTGGATGCCTACTGAGTTAAACATTAATAGCAAGCCATAAAAGATTAATTTATCTATTGGCGATACCATCAACAGGTAGACGATAACTAACTTTGATATAGATTCATAAAGACCTACATAAGCATAGATGCTCATGTTCTCATGTGCAATGAGCGAAGCATTGTATGGTACCTGGGTGAAACTTATCATCGTGGTGATGATAGAAAACTGATAGACCCAAAAGGCAGCGACAATTCTATCATCAGGAATCACCAATTTCTCATAAAAGAACCACAAGCCCAAGGTTTCACCTAAGATGAGTACTATCAGCGCTACACAAATATGAAGATTGAGTGAAGCTGAGAAAGTGCGATTGAGTTTATCCTGATTGCCACGACCCAACTCATAGGTGAGGAATCGGCTGGAAGATGATCCCAAAGCTCCATTGAGAAAGCTCATCATCGTGACGATACCACCAACTACGTTATAGATACCATAGTCGGAAGCTCCCAACACATCGAGAATTACTCTCGATGTGTAAATGGAAACTACCATAATGATAAGTTGGCGGAGATAGAGAAAGGCTGTATTCTTGGCTATACGTTTATTGTCTGACATCTATAAAACTATTATAACTTAGCCTCGATACTATCAACACAATCATGAATATCTTCCCAATCGAAAACCTCTTTGGCAGTAAACTTAATACCAAAAGTTCCCTCAATGGCTTTCATCAACTGAATATGTGAAAGAGAATCCCATTCTTCGATATCATCTGCACTCATGTCTTCATTCAGTTCGAAATCATCGTCCAAATCCATGACATCAACAAAAATCTCATTCAATTTCTTTAAAATTTCACTTCTTTCCATTATTATTTACTTTTTGATTATAAAACATTCTTTTGACTTATAATTCTCTACATTCAGTTGCCATTGAGCAGTAGCTGTATTATCCAGTTTGTTAAATCCTAGAGCTGTATAATGCTCTGCAACCATACCATTCTTAGGAGTAGGCAAGTATTCACCTATAATTTGCTTATAACCGTTCTCCTTAGCCCATGCCACAATGGTATTAAGCGTAAAGTTCTCCATACCTCGCTTCAAAACTCGGCAGCTCATGAACCAAGTATCTATAAACAATGTATCAGCATTCTTTTCCTGGAGTATCACAACAGCAATCAATCCATTATCACCAAACTTATCCTTCAAACTGAAAGCAAAGCCTTTCTGCTTTGGATCATTTTCTATTGCAGTAATCTGATCTTCCGTATATCTTACAGTGCGAAGATTAAACTGGTTACTTCTTTGAGAAAGTTGAGCTACACGAGGAGTGTTGAACTTTGTAAAGCCCTCTACCTCAGAAACCATATCCAAAGACTTCAAGAAGTCAGCTTCATTAGTAAACGATTTGCTGAATGCTGCTCGTTTAGCCTGTACCTGATATTGCTTGGTTCTGTCCTTATCTGCTGCACTATAAGAGGCTGTTTCAAAAAGATTGAGAGAATAAAGATATTCCAAATAGCAGGAAGGGTCTTCTGGCATATCCGGTACTGTGATGCCTGCGATATTCTCCTTAACCATGTTTCGCTCAAAAGGATTATCATCAATGAATACCATTGAATCAAAGCCGATATTCAAGATTTGCTGAATCTGACGGATATTATCAACTTTTGTTTCCCAATTGGCCATAAATACGGAAATATCATCAAGGCGCAACACCATGTCAGGATGCTTTTCAAAAGGCTCCTTTGCCTTGTCCTCATCATTCTTGCTACAAATACAGATGATAATTCCTCTGTTTTTCAGCTTTTTGATCCACATCTGAAACTCGGTAAAAGCCTTACCGATTCCTAAGCCATGTCCCAACTGGATACCTTCCAAACCATCATCACCAACGACACCACCCCAAAGAGTATTATCGAGATCCAAGATGATACATTTCTTAAACTTTCCCTGGATGGCACAAATGACATCCATCACACGGGAAGCAACGTAAGGAACAGCATCCAATGAAAGGATCATCTCTGTAGTTGTATATACCATCGGGTCAAACATTACGTCACGACCTAACTTGTTTTGCAAACCAGCAATGTCGCAAATGAAAAGATTCTGATATTCCTGAGACAATCTCATCAATTCAAAATTCATCTTTCGAACCTGATAGGTAAAGGAAGACTCTATCTTGTTTGCATAACTGCCAAAGACTATATCTTCTATTTCCGGATAATTGAAATAAATAACCTTTGCTTGGGTAGATGCGCAAACTTCCCTAACAAAATCTAATCGGTTATCTGCTAAAGATAATTGTTCCTGGGCTGAGAGCAAACTATAATGTTCATTCCACTTATGAGTAGATTGGAAAACAACTATATATTGAGCATCAAACTGATATAGTTCACTGGTTGGATCCATAAACTGGCGCTCTACCTGGTTATATTCAGCCTCGAATAAATCAATCTGATATCCTCTTTCTACACCCCAACCCTTGATTGCTGTAGCCAAAAACTGAGTTGCAGTATCACCTAACAAAGCAACTTTAATGGTTGGATAACTTGATATATCCTTCTTAAGATTTCTCTTTAATTCTTTAAATGACAACATAATCTATACTTTAAAGCTTACATTTTAAAATAAATATCTTCGTCAACAACTTCTGCAGGATGTCCCATTGCCATTGTAAATGACGGAATAGATGAACGTACAAACGACTTAGCTCCGACAATGACACCTGTTCCCAATTTTGTTCCTGCCATCAGAGTACTGCTCTCGCAAATCCAGCAATGCTGTCCAATTGTAATAGGATGAGCATTTTTGAAGCCACGTCTTGAAATATAGTGTCCTCCATTATTATCACGAACGACGCAATCACGACCAAAGGAAACATTGTCGCCGAATTCTATCTTTTCTGCACTGATACAGGTAAAATCGATATTTGAAATAAAAGACTTACCAAATATAATCTTGGAGTTCTTGAAAGCTTCGATGTCTGCACCATACATAATAGTGGCATTACCCTTGAAATCAAGCATTGCATCCTCTTCTACCAATATACGGGTTTCTAATTTAGAACCTTTTACTCGCTTTGTACCAAGAGTAACAACACCACCAACTGAAATGTTTGCATTCTTGGCTAAGTCCAAGATTGTATGCTTAGTAATCAGCATATATTGCGCATGCAAGATGTTCGTATGAACATTCTTAGAGAATAAATTATACTTTATATTCTTCCAATAGGTAGAAATACTTATTCCTGCAACACCCTTAACCCCCAGGATAAACTTAGCCAAGTTTTTGATTTGACGTTTCTTGGATGGCTTTTGGTCTATACCACGATGAATATATTTAGCCACTATATCCTTGAAGTTACTTTTATCGAGATCCTTATAAAAATCTTCTCTGTTCACTTTAGGAGGCTGCAATGGACTTATCAATGCCGGATTGCCCTTTACCACGACATCAAAAGGAACTTCTTTTTCCTTTAGTTTGCTAGCTACAGACTGGTAATACTTCTTTCCCTTTTCATTATTCAGAAGGACAACAGATGTACCAATATCACCATCCATCTCTTCTCCGATGGTATTACCTGCTCCCCAAAAATCACCAATTGTAATATCAGCTATACGAGGGAATCCCTTAAACTTACATTCATAGCAGCTTGGACGGCAATAAACACCAGTTGATAAATAACCTACAGTGAAATAGTTTGTATCACAAGTATCATACAATACCTTTTCATTTTCAAACACGACTTTGGTAGTCAGTTTTCTCCAACCTAGTTCTTTACTCTTCACACGGAAGTGCTGGACTTTTGCCCCATACTCATCTTCAAGGAAAGAAAGCCACTTGCTAAATACCTTAGGAGAATTAATACCACGACATATCAAATCTACAATGATAAGGTTCTCGTAGTCTTTCTTTAAGAAACTTCTTAATGCTGCCATCTGGCAAGGAATACCACAAACCAGAACTTTCTCACCAGCTTTCAGCAAATCCCTCACCTTTTCATAGAATCCCAGAGAATTACTCTGATGGAGTTTTGAACCACGGATTTTCTCTAAATCAGACTTGTCATTGGAAATTAATTGGCTAACCATCCAACCTTCATCAAATATGGCACCACCAACGTATCCCCCTTGTTTATACATCTGGAGAGCCAAAACAGAAAACATTCCACCCGAAGTACTTGCAAAACGGGTCATAATGTTCTTGCTTACGGCAGCATGACATTCCGGTTGTTCAAAATCATTTTTCTTGAGTTTATCTACATTGATAATAGGACATGCCTTCTCACAGAGATGACAATCAATACAAGCTTCTTTATCAACTACAGGATAGGAAAATCCTTCAATGTCTTCTTTGAAAGTTATGCAACCCTTGGGACATGCATCGCCGCAAGCATTACATCCGCAACAATCTTCTTTTCGTTTTATATCTATCATAAAATGTTATAATATCGTTTGTATTCTCCGATTATATTATAGGTCGGATAAATAACTTTCATTCTAAATTCTTCTAATACTCATTTTTTCAAATTACTATTTTCCAAACTCCTTAATTCTCTGTTCCTCTTTTAAAGAACATACAAGCAGTTGTCCATTCTTCTCGGCTACGATATAGCCATCCAAGCCTTGAACTA
>OGKS01000436.1_pt1 | contig 23626 bp, 23 predicted proteins | sample 1572491 | NCBI WGS metagenome assembly OGKS01 (sample SAMEA2582153, study PRJEB24529) | metagenome | biome: Human gut stool | place: China | collected 2011
GAACTGCTGCTTCTCTCTTTCTCTTAAAAATGTCCTTGACAAAGGGTACGGTTTAACTTGACAATGCTCTTTTTTATACCGGCGTAGAAATAAAAAACGTCCTGCTGAACTGGCAGCAGAACGTCAAAATAAAATTAAGCAATCATACGCTTAAGGTTGTCTAAACCTCTATGCAGATGTAAGTAGGCAGTTTTGTAGCTTATCTTATGTTCTTCGCTATATTTTTTTATTGTCATATCCGGTTCTTGCATAGCGTTAATAATATTACGCTGTTTATCTGTAAGACGTTTGAAGGCAAGCTGCATGGCCTGATTGTCCTCCATTTGAGCAATAGCATCAAATTTTTCGGCAATCTGTGTTTCTTCGCCTTCTTCCTCTGCGTCCAGATAATAGCAATCCTTGACAGATTTCCCGCGCGTAAACTTGTGCAGCAGTCCGTAATGGATATAGTATTGCAATAGTCCGGGCAGATGCCCGAAGTCGCGTCCGTCATACTTCTTGATTTGCTCTAAAAAGATTAACCAGGCAGTATTGACGGCATCCTCGCCCAAGGCTTCACGCACTTCGTAGCGATAGGCCTCCTTGTAGATTAAGGGCTTAAAGGCTGTGCATAATACATTGATAGCCTCGCGGTCACCCTTTTGGGCGCTGTGCACCAGCTCTTTAAATTCTGTGAGAGTGAAGGTTGTTTTTTCCTCCGTGCAGTCCTGCGGTTCGGTGCCTTCCGGCACGCAGCAGATTACCTGTTCGGTATTTTCCTGCTCAGGGCAGTTTTTTGTTGTTATGTTGTCCAGTTCCTTTCTGAGGCGGTCGCAATGCCGCGTATGGCAGAATTCTGTGCTGTACTGCATCAAGTCTTGATGGGGTTATTATAGCACAGAAGATTAGCAAGTTTCTTATTTGAGCATAATAATGCGCAAAAACGTTTTGACTAGTCTTTTTGTAATAATCTGTTAGCAAAATAGTAATATTTTGAGGTGACAGTATGAGAAAAAGACTTAGAAATTTGTATTCTGAAGAGCTGGTGGATTCGGATTATTTGCCAGAACTGGTTGAACTGGGAGTGCTTATAGGATCGCATAGAACGGCATCAGGGATAAATCAGGAAGAGTTTGCCAGGATGATCGGGGTGTCGCGACGGACGATGACTAAGATTGAAAATGGCAGGCAGTCTTTGAGTTTTGTTGCTTTTTTGAGAATTGCTGCTGTGCTGGAGATGCGACCGGAGTATTTGCTGCAGGAGCTGACGCGGGTGACGCAGAGGAAGTGGAGTACGAAGGGGGAGGATTGAGAGAGAGGTGGCTTGTTAGAACATAAGTTAAACTGATAATTTAGGTTGAGTGCTTTTGACAGAGCACTATTATTTTTTAATTCGCAACCAAATGGATATTTGGTTGCGGGGGGGGGACAAGATGATATAATAACTACATAGGAATCCTTAATATATTTTTGATACGGAAGGGTGCTTGTATGTATTGCAAAGTTTGTGGAGAAGAGCTTAAACCAAACGCTAAATTTTGTGGGAATTGCGGAGCAAAAGTAGTAAAAGAGGCGGAAACTATCCCTAAGGCTGATATAAAAAAGACCGCTGAAGCAGTAAATAAAAAAGTAGAGATTGAAGAAACAAAAACTTCCAAAAAGAAAACTATTGCCGGAGTAGTTGCGTCTTTAGCAATTGTTGGAATGATATTTTCTCCTACGAGTAAAGTCACAACTGCTATACCAAAAGAGCATAGGGAGTTTTTAGCTAAAATTGGCTTAAAAGTTCCTGCTGATAATCAAATTAGCTTTACTGATGAAAATGGTAAATTACATTGCTATAAAATTTTATATCAAGATGGTGAACAAGGGGATACTACTGTATTTGTTGATAATAAAGGAGCTATTGATAAAGTAAACGTATCCCATAAAGCTGAAAATTGCAATGGGTCGTTTAATTTAGTGGAAAATGGAAATGTTCTTGGCTCTTATAGCGATATGTTAGCTAAGCATAAATTAGCAGATGCGCAGGCTGAACAAGAAGCTAAAGCAAAAGCAGTTAAAAGAGAAGCAACCGCAAGAGAAAATGCTAAGGATTTAGGGTGTACTTTAGAAGAATATAAAGAACATTTTGGTCCTATGCTCAGTGCTGGTTTTGACAAGGGAAGACTAGATGTATGGTATAGTGATAGCTCTTCAACTTCAGTTAATACATATGGAAACCATACGCAATATGTTTTGCATTTAGTTGGTAGAGGTCAAAATGGTAATAGAGTTTACGTGTATGTATATGAGTATTCAAATAAACCTGGGAAATATCAATTCCAAGTTATGAATACATCTCATAAATAATTTATAAGGAGAGATTTAAAAATTATGTATGAAAATTCACTGTTCGTTTTTTTAGTTGAAAACTTGATTGAGCTTTTGATTATTGCTCTTATTCCAGCTTATATTGCTAAAAGAAAAGGAAGAAATTTTAAACGTTGGTATATTTATGCAGTTTTACTATGGATTGTAGCGATGATTCACAGTTTACTGCTTTCTGATCACAGTGGAATAAAATGTCCTTCTTGTGGTAGTTGGATAAAAGAAAATTCTACAGTGTGCAAGTATTGCCATATTGTATTAGCTGATTATTACAGAGAACATCCGGAGTTGCCGAAAGATTTATATGATAAAGAAGATACATTGTTGTAAATGTGGTGATTTATAATGAAACGAATAATTTTAATGCTTTTAATGTTAAGCGTTTACTTAGTTTGTTTGGGGTGTGGGAGTAAGGCCGAAAATATTTTGACGCAGCATAACAGAGTGGATGGGGATGTAACATCAATAGAAATTGCTGCTCCATATGAATATACGTGGAAATATGTTCCGATGAATGAGCTTGCGGAGATAGATCCTGTTGCTGCACAATGTGATAGTCGTTTAGATACTAGTAAAAATGACTATGGTATAAAGTTTACTCAGTTGACCAGAGTCAGATTTGACGATAATACGTTGAATATTTTGGATAGCAATACACAAAAAGCAGTTTTGAATAACTACTATGAAATGTATGCTTCCTCTTTGCTGATTCCACTAAAATCTATGAATAATGTATCTAATATAAAAACAGAAAGAAAAGATGCAATAGTAAGTGGAAAAAGTGGTATTGAAATTTACTGCTCGTTTACGGATATGCAGAAAAATATTGATGAAGTGTTTCACTATTTGATTATCAAGAATGAAAAGGAATTTTGGACTTTGATTACGTGTTATTCAAAGAATGATACAAAAGCAAAAAATTGCGTCGACCAGATTTATAAAAATGTAAAAATTAAAGACAAAAAATAATTTATGACTTTATATTACAGAGATAGTGAAGCGTTTGTATCGTAATCCTTTATTGAAATCGCTTTACCACGATGACAAGGAGCGCGTAAAGCATATCCTTGAGTGCCAGGTGTTTGGCTTTGCGCCGACGCAGATTATTTTTGATATCAGTATGTCGTATATCTTCGGCTTTGATGAAGAAGCGGAGAGCATTAGCAGACGCAACTTCTTTATGCAGGATACGCTGCCTTTTGCGGAAAAAGGCGAGCTGCAAGAGCTTGTTAATGAGAAGCTGAGAGATAGGCTGTAGGCGCTGGCGGAGAAGCGGAGCGCTTAGTATCGAGTAAAAAGTAAAGACTATAGATCTGCGGCTTTACGCAAGTAAGGCTGCAGGTGCTGGATGAGGATATTACGGTGTTTTGGCGGAAGGTGAGGAAGAATTTGGAGATTATGGGTGAAGAAGAAAAGTAGATTTGCACAGGAGTTTAAGGCTCTTCTTTTTTGGCAAGAAAATAAAAATGGACAAATGATTGCGGGGGGAGAAGAGATGATATAATAAAGTTATAGCTATTCTTAAAATTTTATTAGGATAGGAGAGTGTGTTTATGTATTGTAAAGTTTGTGGAGAGAATCTTAAACCAGATGCTAAATTCTGTGAAAATTGCGGAACGAAAGTAAAAAAAGAGACTGATGCTATTCCTAAGACTGATATAAAAAAGAGTACAGAACCGGTAAAACCAAAAGTAAAGTTAGAAGAAACAAAAACTTCAAAAAAGCAAACTATTATTGGCGTAATTGTTTCTCTGGCAGCTATTGGTGTAATTATCACTAGTATGAATGGTAGTATGCATTCTATGCCAAAAGAGCATAGGGAGTTCTTAACTAAAATTGGTTTAAAAGTTCCTGCTGATGATAAGATTAAGTTTTCTAATACAAACAATAAATTAAATTATTATGGAATTCCGCCTCAAGACGGAGAACAAGGAGTTACTAAGGTATTCGTTGATGATAACGGAGCTATTAGTAAAGTTAATGTATCGCATAATGCTCAAGAATGTAAAAAAACTTTTGATTTAGTTGAAAATGGAAAGGTTCTTGGTACATATAGCGAAAAATTGGCTGAACATAAATTAGCAGATGCTAAGGCTGAACAAGAAGCTAAGGCTAGGGAAGCTCAACAAGCCGCTGAAACTGCGGAAAGAGAAGCAACCGCAAGAGAAAATGCTAAGGATTTAGGGTGTACTTTAGAAGAATATAAAGAACATTTTGGTCCTATGCTCAGTGCTGGTTTTGACAAGGGAAGACTAGATGTATGGTATAGTGATAGCTCTTCAACTTCAGTTAATACATATGGAAAGCATATACAATATGTTCTCTATTTGGTTGGCCGTGGTAAAAATGGCAAGAAAGTTTATGTGAGTGTATATGAGTATTCAGACAAACCTGGAGATTATCAGATTGATGTTATGAATGCTCCTAATGAATAATTTTACAAGGGGGAATATATATGCCGTTTTGGGATACTGATTACAAAAAAGAAGCGATGAAAACTAAGGCTGCAAAGGAAGCTGCCGAACAAAGAGCAGCTGAGGCTAAACAAAAAGCTGCTGAATATCGGCAAAAGGTTAATGCCGTAATTGTCACGACTGGTGATTTAAAAGAGGATTACGAAATTATTGGCCCTGTATTTTTTCAGGTTTCTAACAAAGGCATTTTTAGTAGTACCTTGAGTGAACTTGTAAATAAGTATAGTGCTGAAATTGAAGAAATGAAGAATAATGCTTTGATGTCTGAGCGAAGGACAGACTGGGGGTTCTTATGGGGAGAATATTCTGTTGGGCAGAATGATTTTGAAAAAGCATTTTTTGTTGCTACGCAAGAACTGAAGAAAAGAGCACTAATGCTTGGTGGAGATGCTGTCGTTTGTATGCGTCAGGACATAGACCTTGATACTAATGGATTTCAATATTTTTATTTGCAGATGTATGGAACTGTAGTGAAAAGAATAAATAAGTAAAATTTTCTAGTTCCCCAGCTTTATGCTTGCGTAAGGCTGGGGAGATTTTTGTAAAAACAAAAAACATACAACACAAACTTCATAGTTTGTTCGTTGTATGTTTATATTCTGTATGATAAAATACTATGCAAGATGACCGTGTTGCAGGGTGGCATTGCCAAAATTCGTAGGAATGGAGGTGATGTCTATGGTATATTTCAGTTTTCAGGACTTAATGTCCTTTGGAATTTTTATCGTAGCGTTGCTGACGTTCATTTTTCAGAACCGAAAGTAATAAGACAGTTACGGACATAGAAAAACCACTCCTGAACTTTGACCGGTAACGGAGTGGCTTTTCTACACTTTTTACGGGCAACCCACCTTGTTGCGGGTGCATCCAAGAAGCGAGTCCGTAGGACAATGCTGATTGGCTCATGCACGCCATGCGATAGTGCCCCAAGAGGCGTAGCCGATTGGATTGGCACGAACCGCTTAGGCGGTTGTTTTCTTGCCTATAATATAACATAAAGAAGTATTTTTCGCAAGCGAGTGTTTGTGACGTTTTGGTTAAAGACTGAAGTTCAAATAATTTATGTTAACAGAGCAGGATTAAGAATAATTCTGCGACTGGATTGTTAACATATGACTTTAGCAGTAAGAAGACTGAAGATGTGTATTATAAAATTTTGGCAGTGCAGGGCTCTTCACTCCTTGACTTATCACATTGTCTAATGTATAATATTAGCGTTTATTGATATTTGTTAACGCGATGAAAAAGACAGTAGCTTGCGGCGCAGGTTAAGCGAGCCGGGGTATGGTGCAAGCCCGGACGAAGTAAAGCAGGTGAAAATCACTTTGGAGTGGATGCGGCGAACCTGAGTAGCTGCATACGGGAGCGCCCGATATTGCGCACACGAGTGGCGTGCGGCAAAGGCTGTCGTCATGAGGGTGGTACCACGGAGTACACGTTTTGTTAATGATGCATGATACGCATGCGTATTAATCGTTGTTAGTCTACAGCTTCGTCCCTTATCTGAGGGACGAAGCTTTTTTTATTATTGCTATATTTTTTTGTTTAATAAAATTGGAGGTTATTAGTAATGGACTATGGTAAAACACTGAATCTGCCCGAAACAGAGTTCCCTATGCGTGCCGGTCTGCCGCAACGCGAACCTGATTTTCTGAAATTCTGGGAAGAAAACGATATTTATGGCAAAAAGCAGGCTCTGCATGCAGGCCACAAGAAATTTGTTCTGCATGACGGCCCTCCGTATGCAAACGGCAAAATCCACATGGGTCATGCCCTGAACAAAATCTTAAAAGATATCATTATGAAATACAAATATGCTCGCGGCTTCGATACCCCGTATGTTCCCGGCTGGGATACTCACGGCATGCCGATTGAGCACGCTGCTATTAAAGAGCTGGGCCTGAACCGCAATGAGCTGGATCCGCTGACTCTGCGCCGCAAATGCCATGACTTCGCTCTGCAATGGATTGATATTCAACGCGAAGACTTCAAACGTCTGGGCGTTCTGGGCGATTGGGAAAATCCGTACATCACTCTGCATCACAGCTTTGAAGCTGAGCAGATCCGTGTATTCGGTACTATGGCTAACAAAGGCTATATCTACAAAGGCAAAAAGACCGTTTACTGGTGCCCGCACTGCGAAACAGCTCTGGCTGAAGCAGAAATCGAATACGGCGAACAAAAAACTCCGACTATCTTCGTAAAAATGCCGCTGGTAAAAGACAACGGCCAGACTCCGGAAGCTGCTAAAGGCAAAAAGGCTTACATGGTAATTTGGACCACCACTCCTTGGACCATGCCTGCCAACGTTGCTGTTGCTCTGAACCCTGCTCTGGAATATGCCTGGGTTGAATGCGAAGGCGAAGTTCTCTTCATGGCAAAGGACCTGCTGGCTCAGGTTGGCGCTGTCTGCCATAAGGACCTCAGCAATATCCTCGGCACTACTCTTGGTAAAGATATGGAATTCGCTGAATGCGTGCATCCGTTCCCTGAATACAACAACCGCCGCTCTCTCGTAGTTATGGCTGACTATGTAACTACCGAAGCCGGTACCGGTTGCGTACATACCGCTCCCGGTCATGGCGATGTCGACTTTGAAACCGGTCTGAAATACAAGCTGCCGATTCTCTGCCCGGTTGATTCCCAAGGCAAGCTGACCGAAGAAGCAGGCGAACGCTTCAAGGGCATGTTTGTATTCGACGCTAATATCCCGGTACTGAAATATCTGGCTGAGCTGAACTGCCTGCTGGGCAAAGAAAACATTAAGCACCAATACGCACACTGCTGGCGCTGCAAAAACCCGATTATTTTCCGCGCAACCTCTCAATGGTTCGCTTCTATCGACGGCTTCCGTGATGAAGCACTGAAATCTATCGACGATGTACAGTGGATTCCTTCCTGGGGCCAACAACGTATCCACAACATGGTAAGCGACCGTCACGACTGGTGCATCAGCCGTCAGCGCGTATGGGGCGTTCCTATCCCGGTATTCTACTGCGATAACTGCGGCGAGCATCTGATCAACGAAGCTACCATCGATTCCGTTGCCAACTGGTTCGAAAAAGAAGGCAGTGATGCATGGTGGGCTCACACTGCAGAAGAGCTGCTGCCGGAAGGCACTGTCTGCCCGAAATGCGGCGGTAAGCACTTCCATAAGGAAAGCGATATCATGGACGTATGGTTCGACAGCGGTTCCTCTCACATGGCTGTTGCCGCAAAACGTCCGGAGCTGTCCTGGCCGGTTGCTATGTACCTCGAAGGCAGTGACCAGCATCGTGGCTGGTTCCAGTCCTCTCTGCTGACTTCCGTTGCTGTTGCAGGCCGTGCTCCGTACGAATCCGTACTGACTCATGGTTATGTAGTTGACGGCGATGGCCGCAAGATGTCTAAATCCGTAGGTAACGTTATCGTTCCGCAGGACGTAATCAAACAATATGGCGCTGATATCATCCGCCTGTGGACTGCTTCCTCCGATTACAAGGCAGATATCCGTATCTCCCCGAAAATCCTGAAGCAGCTGGCTGAGGTATACCGCAAAATCCGTAACACCATCCGTTACATCCTGGGCAACACCAACGATTTCAACTACGAAACAGATGCAGTTCCGTTCAACGAAATGCTGGAGCTTGACCAATGGGCTCTGATGCATCTGCAGCTGCTGAAGAAGGAAGTTACCGCTGCTTACGAAAGCTATGATTTCCATGTACTGTATCATGCAATACACAACTTCTGCACCGTTGAAATGTCCAGCTTCTATCTGGATATCCTCAAAGACCGCCTGTATGCTTACAAGGCTGACAGCAAAGAGCGTCGCAGTGCACAAACCGCTATGCATGAAATCCTCATGGACCTCATCGTTATGCTGTCCCCGGTACTGAGCTTCACTATGGAAGAAGTATGGCAGTTCATGAAGAAACCTGCTAATGCTCCGGAATCCGTACAAATGCTGCCCTGGCCGGAAGTTAAGGAAGAATACATCAACGAAGAGCTGGAAACTAAATGGGATAACTTCATTGAAATTCGTAGCGAAATCACCAAGGTGCTGGAGCTGGCTCGTCGTAACAAACAAATCGGTCACTCCCTGGACGCTAAGGTTGAGCTGCACGCCGAAGGCGAAGCTCTTGCTATCCTGAAATCCGTAGAAAAAGACCTGGCAACTCTGCTGATTGTTTCTCAGGCTATTATTGTTGAAGGCGCTGCCGAAGGTGCCGAAGCAACCGGCCGCGAGGACCTGAAGGTTACCGTTGCTGCTGCCGAAGGCCACAAGTGCGAGCGTTGCTGGATTTACAGTGATGAGGTTGGTCAGGACGCTGAGCATCCGACTCTGTGTAAACGCTGCGCTGAAGCAGTTAAAGATTGAGTATAAGGCATCGTCTTTGCATAAAGTTGTAGCTGACATAAAATAAATACTTAAAGCCGTCGTATCATGTGAATTTTGCGGTTCTTTGTCAAGTTTTGGGGTATGCAAGACTTTAACATCATAGACCTAGACAACACATAATTATTTTTGCAATTCAACTAGCCTCTAGTATATTTATATTGGAGGCTGGTTTTATTTTTCTAAAATAAGACATAGTTATCCTAATGCATTTTCACAATATTTTATTGGAGATACAGTATTCTGTTACGAAACCTATCGAAATTCTGCACACCATAGCTGATTCGCTTCAATACTTTGATTTTATTATTGCTTCCTTCGATAAACCCGTTAGAAACTCTTTCGCCAATTATATTTGCAATTTCAGTCTTACAATTACTAAAAGTCGTAATGCAATGCTGAAATTCAGGAAGTGATAAATCCGCAGCCAACAATAACCACTTTCCCAGTTCTTTTTTTGCTTCAGTTCTTGTCTGTTTCCTGAACACTTCATAAAAACGTTCTTTCAAAACATATGCTTTTTCTAGATCGTAGGATGAGTTAAGCATCCGAGCTAACTCTATTTTATCTTCATCTGTCAGCTTGTATTCCGGCTTAAGCAAAAGATAACGACTTCGCTTGAACCATTTTCTTTTTGTTACATGAAATTCTTTCTGGATGCGTTTTCTAACGTTTTCCAGGCTGTTTATGACTACTCTGATAACATGAAACTTATCTGCTACTATCTTGGCTTCTGGAAACATGGACTTGGCAACAGACCTGAACAAAGTACTTAAGTCCATAATTATCTTCTTGACCGCAGCACGTTCTTTATATGGATATTCCAAGAAATGTTTACAAAGATTCTCCATATTGCGACTCGGCAGAATATCTATTACTCGATGTTTTACAGGATCTGCAATATTGCACTGGAATTTTTCACTACAGGCATTACCTCTTAATTCATCTATTGCTATGCATTCCGGTAACTTAGGATGAGGGTAATTGAGATTGTCGAACCATCTTATTATACTGGTTACAGATACGCCAAATCTCTTAGCTATTGATGAAAAGCTCTGCAAGCAGAAAGTTTCTTTGATTGATTCAAGATAAAGCCTGTCTGGAAAATGGCAATATCTTTTTATATATGGATTTTCTTCAGTAAAAGTAGTATTGCAGTTTTTACAAATATAACGTCTTTTTCTTATTGTGACAATTAACGGCTTGCCTAAAACAACTAAATCTCTAACCGTTTGAAGTCTGTAATCCTTAATATAAGTAGTACTATTACCGCAGTGAGGACAACGATGTTCTTTCACAGGCATCTCTATAAAGGCTTTATATGATCCTGTTGATTAATCTTCCTCAAAGTATTTTGTGTTTACCCCTTTAAAAAAAGGAATGGATTGTGTATAATTGTCATGAAGCATAAGGTGTCTGGTCTCCTTTGTAGATTGTATTGTTTTGGTCGATGATATTTTACTACAATTCCAGCATTTTATGCTTTATTTTTTTGCCTAAAAAATAAGTGTTGGAAGTATTGACTTAATTCAAGTCAATACCCCAACACTTATTATAGAACCCAAAAAATGCGCTCTGCTTTCGCAGAGGGCACGAGAAACCATCTGTTATTTTTCGTAAGTGAAGTTGTTGATATGCGGACGCAGGTCCTCGCCTTCCTGTGCTTCGGCAGACAGAACAGCCTGAACAATGATAGCATTTTCCAGACGTTTCTTTTGCAGACGACAACCATACTCATACGGCTTGGTAATATCGCCGTTAATTAAATCCGCATTGGCGTGGCAGCCACCGCTGCAGAAGAAGCGTGCCCAGCATTTACTGCACTCCGGCTTAGTAAGAACATGGGTATGACGGAACTTTTGCACCATCTCAGGTGTAACGATACCGGTATCCAGAGTACCCATCTTATATTGTTCACGGCCTACAAACTGGTGGCACGGATAAATATCGCCATCAGCGGTAATGCAATAGTATTCATGACCGGCGCCGCAGCCTGCCAAGCGCTTAGCTACGCACGGACCGTTATCAAGTGCTACATTAAAATGGAAGAAGTCAAAGGGATTTCCTTCGCGACGACGCTCCAGATATGCGCGTGCCAGCTTATCGTATTCATCGAAAATTACCGGCAGATCTTCCTCGGTCAATACCCAGGGTTCATCAATGCCTACTACCGGCTCTACGGAAATCTCCTTGCCAACCTTAGTCATATCAAGCACATCCTCACAGAAATGGGTGCTGAAATGGGTATAGGTTCCGCGCAGATAGTAGTTTTTGCCCTCACGGCTGTCAATTACCTTCTTGAAGCCGCGTACAGCTGCATCATAGCTGCCGGCTTTATTCGGGAACGGACGCATAGCATCATGAGTTTCCTTCTTGCCATCCAGGCTCAGAACCAGCATAACACGGTTATCATTGAGGAATTTGATATTATCATCATTCAAAAGAGTACCGTTGGTAGTAAGCGTCAGCTTAATATTCTTACCGGTTTCTTTTTCGCGACGGCGTACATATTCGGTAATATGTACAACAACCGGCCAGTTCATCAGCGGTTCACCGCCGAACATATCCAGTTCCAGATTATGGCGCTTCTTGCTGCCTTCAATAGCAAACTCAATAGCCTTTTCCGCAGTTTCCTTGCTCATGAGCTGACGGCAGCCACCGAAAGAACCGGTGTCGGCAAAGCAATAACCGCAGCGCAGATTGCAGTCATGAGTTACAAGCAGGCACAGGGATTTGACAATCGGCTTTTCGGCAAAAGTCGGCGGTACATCAAAGGAAGGGCTGAAAAGCAGACCTTCATCCTGCAGGCCGTGCATTTCTTCCAATGCATCGCGCAAATCCTCTTCGCTGTATTTATCCTTCAAAGCAGCCATAGCCTCAGCATCGTTGCTGCCATCATAATAATCGAGTAAATCGTAAATAACATCGTCTACAAGATGAACGGCACCGCTGTTGATATCCAGCACAGCCATATTGTCATCAAGACGCATTTTATGTATCAGCATGTATTCCAACCTTTCTTTTTTGCATAGATAGTAAAACAGCCCCCTGCACCAGACAGGGAGCTGCATTAAGCTCAGATATTATTTGCAGTGTTCGCAAACCTGGTTGCCAACGGTGCAGGAAGTTTTGCAAGCGGATTGGCAGGAAGCCGGGCACTCGCCGCAGCCACCGGTACGCAGAGTTTTGTTCAGCATTGCTTTATTAACAGTTTTGATGTGTTTACGCATAACGATTACCTCCGAAAAAATATATTATTACTTGTTTTATTTTACCTTGTTTTTGCCTATTTTGCAAGGATTTTTTTAAATTGCTCATTTACAAATACTATTTCGCGACCTATATTCTTCCATTGCATTATCTGTTTTATTATAGCCTGTTTAAACGCTTTTATCCATACAACACCTGTCAGAAAATAATTGCAACACGCGGATAGAAATAATTTAATATTATTTTCTGCTATTTGCTACCCAACCTCAATAATGTATAGTCATGCATTCATAGTAAAATTTCATCGTATATGCTAGAATATTCTTAGTAATTATATAGGAGGTCTGCTTGCTATGAAAATAACACGTATTTTAATCCTTCTGAGCGCTGCCGCCATGCTGACGTATGGTATCTGCAACAGAGAATATCTTGCCGTTTGGCGCAAGGCAGCGACAATTTGTCTGGAGTGTATCGGCATTGGTTAAACGTAAGCTTGTACAAATTTGCACCGCCCTCCTATATAACGGCAATTTTGCAGGCTTTACCGATGGCAATATCTGGAATGGCAGCAGCAAGAATATCTGCCTGCCGGGGTTAAACTGCTATTCCTGCCCCGGAGCCTTGGGCGCCTGCCCGCTTGGTTCGCTGCAAAGCTCACTCAGCGGTGTATTTTTGCGCATTTCCTTCTATGTGCTGGGCTTTATTCTGTTCTTTGCGTTAATCTTTGCACGTCTTATCTGCGGCTGGGGCTGTCTCTTCGGCCTTGTACAGGAATTGCTCTACAAAATTCCTACGCCTAAGCTGCAGCGCAACCGCTTTACCTATCTGCTCAGCTATCTGAAATATTTTATTGCATTGATTTTTCTTCTGCTTTTGCCCTTAGCCTTTTACCATTTCACCGGCAGCGGCGTACCTGCCTTCTGTAAATTTATCTGCCCCGCAGGTACTTTGGAGGCTGCTCTGCCCTTGGCATTTTTCAAGCCGCAGATTCGTGAGTTTTTGGGCCAGCTGTTTATTTGGAAGCTAACACTGCTGTGCCTTACCGTACTGACAGCCATCTTCATCTATCGCCCCTTCTGCCGCTTCATCTGCCCTTTAGGCGCTATTTACGGACTGTTTAATAAAATCTCCCTCTTTGGCATGAAGTTAAATGCCGTAAAGTGCATCAACTGCGACCGTTGTATGGAGCATTGCAAAATGGATTGCCGGCATGTAGGTGACAGCGAATGTATCGCCTGTGGTGAATGCCGCAAGGTCTGCCCGGTAAAGGCAATTTCTCTCGGCAAAAAGTTTTAATTTATATATACCATTTTTCTTTTATTCTTATAAGGAGGTCAACATGAAAAAAATCCTGCTCACCTTATCTCTGACTGCGCTGCTATTATTTACCGCAGGCTGCAGCTGTCCTTTTTCCGATAAAACTGCCGACAGCAAACCGCAGATGAACACCGCTGCTGCCTCAGCTGCCGAAGCCGCACCCGATTTCAGCTACAAGGAGTTAGGCGGCGGCAAAACCATGCGCCTGAGTGACTTGAAGGGCAAGCCTGTTTTCATCAATTTTTGGGCTACCTGGTGCCCTCCCTGTGTAGGCGAGCTGCCGCATATTGAAAAGAAATACGCCGAATATAAAGATAAAATGCATTTTGTTATTCTAAGCGTAGATGATAACGAACAGGATCCTGCACGCTTCATCAAAAGCAAAGGCTACTCCTTCCCCGCTGCCTACGGCGACCACCAGGCACTTGGACGAGCCTACGGCATTGACGCTATTCCTGCATCCTACATCATCAGCGCCGACGGCCATATAGTTGCACGTATCGTCGGCAGCATGAACGAATCTTCCCTGGATGCCTTCCTGCAGAAGGCCTTCTAAAAAGCTAAAAGCAGTCCCGCAACCTTTTTATAAGATTGCAAGGACTGCTTTTTTATGCCTTCAGCCAAATGCCGGCCTTATAACCGCGCACACCCAGCATCGCCGCACCAATGCAGAGCACAACATCAGGAATAACCTGCAGAATACCGCAGTACCAGATAACTGCCCACACGGAAATCGGTGCATTGATTATATAATTGGATACTACATAGAACCATACGAGTCCAAACAGATAAACAATTACCATACCAACAAGATTTGCTTCCAACAGGCTACGGAAATTAATTTGCTTAGCCTTGCGCGCCCAGGCACCGTTTACCCATGCCTGCACGATAAAGCCCAGCAGATAACCGAACGTCGGCTGTGCAATATAACCGGGGCCGCCGCCTGATGCAAAAACAGGAATTCCGACCAGGCCCATGACAACATAAGTGCCGACAGCAATCGCGCCCAGACGCGGTCCGAGCAGCAGACCGGCCAGCAAAGTAAACAAAAACTGCAGTGTATAGACATCGGTGCCTACCGGAATTTTAATAAACGTTCCCACAGTAATAAGCGCAATAAACAATGCGCATAAAATCAGTTCCTTAGTACTCAAATGCATATTTTACGCCTCCAAAGCTTCTGTAACCTCTGTTACAGTTCATAGTTTATAGGATACGCCAGTTTTTATTTATTGTCAACCTATTTTATTTTTACAGTTAACATTACTTACAAAAGAAAAGGGAGACAACCGCCTCCCTAAATTTTACTTAGCGCACAAATATGTCGCGCACAATATTGATATCAATGCCCTTAGTCTGCAAAAAGCCAAAGAAATATGCCTGTTCCAGGCGTTTCTTGAAGCCTTCAAGTCCGTTACCGTCATCAGCAACTGTTACGCGGTACATTTCGAAAGGTGCCTTTTGATAGGTAGCCGCCGTATTGACACCTACATGCCCAGTCAGCGCCCTGTAAAAGCCGTATTTTTTCGCCGCAGCAATAACCCTTTCGTTATAGCTGCCGTTAGGATAAGCCAGAGTACGCACGATATAGCCGTCAAATTTTTTCTTCAGCCAATAACGCGACGTATCTGTTTCCCAAACCAGATATTTTTCGTCAATGGCAGCCAGCGGATTATGGCTGTAGGTATGCGAGCCAAGCTCCATGCCGGCAGCAATCAGCTCCTTAATTTCCTGCTCATTCATATGCAGCTCATCGCCGATATCCTTGTTGATGACAAAGAAAGAACCTTTGGCATCATACTTCTTTAGTAACGGCAGCACCACGCTATGATTATTCTTATAGCCATCATCAAAGCTCAAGGCAACATACTTATCTACACTTTTTCCCTGCTGCAAACGCTCTGCCAGCTCTGCTACCGTCACAATCGTATAGCCCTGCTCCTTCAGGTACTGCAAATGCGATTCAAACAGCTCCGGCTTCATAATCAGCGTTTTAGGCCAGTCTGCGCCTTCTTCCGGACCGACAGCGTGATACATCAGTACCGGTGCACCGGTTTTTCTGAAGGCCGCATATTCCTGCTGCCAACGCTCGCCGTTAAGCTTCCATGCAACACCAGCAGCCGCCAAAAGTACGACAACCAGCGCCAGGAATACTAAGCATACTTTCTTAATCATTTATCTGCTTTCTCCAATTCCATACCTAAACCTACTGCAATATCCTGCAGCTTTTTCAAACGATGGTTGATGCCGGATTTGCCCAAACCACCGGAGTATTCTACCAAATCATTTAACGACACATCCGGATATTGCAGACGCAGACGCGCCGTATCCTGCAATCCCTGAGGCAGCTCGCTCAAGCCCATATGCTCATCAATATAATGGATGCAGCTTACCTGACGCACGGCAGCCTTAACCACCTTGTTCAGGTTCGCAGTTTCGCAATTTACCGCTCTGTTGACATTGTTGCGCATTTCTTTGACAATACGGACATTTTCCAGCTCCATCATCGCATTATGCGCACCGATAACGCTCAAAAATCTGATAATGCTTTCGCCATCCTTCAGATAAACAATGTACTCGTTTTTTCTGTCGGTCAGCTTGGCCTTCAAGGAAAAGCTCTGCATAACCTTAATAATTGTCTGCGCAAAATCCTCGTTGCCTGTCACCATCTCCAGATGGTAATCACTGGCCGGACGGCTGATACTGCCGCCGCCCAAAAAAGCTCCGCGCAAAAAGGTGCGCTTGCCCTCGTGATGCGAGAGCAGCGGATTTTTTAAATCGCCCTCTACGCTCAACAGCTGCAGCTCGTTCAGCGCCTTGCTTACCTGAGGCGCCGGCACTACATGTACCTGATAACGGTTATTCTTCTTCAAACGGCGTGAACGGGTAATAACTACCTCCGTCTGCACCTGATAATTGCTTTTCAACAGCTGCAGTACACGTCTGGCCAAAGCAGCATTTTCAGTAGAAAAGTGAATACCTATATTCATACCGCGGATGACAATCGCACCGCTCATACGCAAAAGACCGAGCAGCTCTGCCTTGTCACCGGTCGCATCGTTAGTTTCTATACGAGATAATTCATTTTTTACATCATTGGAAAAAGACAAGCAGACTCCTCCCTTCTCAGCCGACAAGGCTGCAGCGTCTGGTTTTATTTTTGTTTATACAGCTTCTTCATGCCCGCACGCATAAAGAAGTAATCGAAAAACTGCATGCCGCGTCCAAAAAGACGCAGACGATAAATTAAAGCAATAAGCACACGCGCCAACTTACGCGGATCATGGCGCACCAGATCATCCTTGCTTATCAAGCGCGCCGGCACAACCGTAATCCCCAGACTGCGGATTTTATCAATATCCGGCGTTATAGGACGCGAGCCTTCAGCATCATACTGACGCAGCTGCTCCGAAGTGACATCCTGGGAATTGACAATAGCGTAATCCAAAAACTGTGTACCGACATGATCAATCAACGCCTGCACATGGTCATAAGCACCGTAGCCGTCGGTTTCGCCGGGCTGTGTCATAACATTGCAGATGTAAATTTTGATTGCCTTCGACCGTACAACAGCATCACGGATTCCCTCAACCAAAAGGTTAGGAATAACACTGGTATACAGGCTTCCCGGTCCGAAAATAAGCACATCGGCATTTAAAATTGCATCGATAGCTCCGTTTGCCGCCTGTGCATCCGCCGGCAGCATCATCATCTTCTTAATATGCTTGCGCACCTTGGGAATCTCGGATTCGCCTGTCACAATGCTGCCGTCAGTCATCCGTGCCTGCAGGCGGATATCCTCCAGCGTAGACGGAATAACCCTGCCGCGCACCTTCAGAATCTGACTCGTAGCATTGAGTCCGGCCTCCATGCCGCCCTCGGCCTGCGCCATCGCCGCAATAAACAGATTACCGAAGCAATGTCCTGCCAGCGGTGAATCACCCTGGAAGCGGTACTGCATCAGGCGCTCCATCAGCGGTTCGCGGTCAGCCAGAGCCGTCAGACAGTTACGCAAATCACCGGGAGGAATAATACCCAGCTCCTTGCGCAAACGTCCGGAGGAACCGCCGTCATCAGCAGTTGTTACTACGGCCGTACAATTATTGGTGATATACTTCATGCCGCGCAGCAGCGTCGACAAACCGGTACCGCCACCGACAACGGTGATAGCAGGGCCACGTGTCAGCTTGCGCTGCATAAAAATCGTTTCCATCAATGAACCGTTTTTGTCGGGCACTACAACAGATACTACCGAACTGATTAAGCGACGCGTTCCGTATACCATAATAGCAAAGCCTACAATAAGAAAGCCCACACCCATCGTCATAATCAGGCCATTCGAATAGCGTCCTGTTGTCAGATAGGTCATCTGGAAGAGCAGTTCTTCTGCCTTGCCCATCAGCTGATAATTAAAAAACAAAGCCAGTCCCAAAGCACATAAAAGTACACCTACCGCAAAAAGCAGCAGCCAACGCTTCAAATTTATGCCGGGACACAGCCAACTAATCCACCCCATTAGGCTCCTCCCTTACTTTCTGTGAGGAATATCACGATGCGTCACATCAACGCTGTAACCCTTTTCACGCAGATATTCGTACAATTTATTGGCAATAAAAACGCTGCGGTGCTGTCCGCCTGTGCAGCCTACGCTGATAACAAGCTGTGCCTTGCCTTCGTTAATATATTGCGGTACAAGAAAATCAAGCAGCTGCTCCTCCAGCTTAAGATACTGGAAGGTCTGCGGATAGCGGCAGATAAAATCCGCTACCGGGCGGTCGTTGCCAGTCATATTGCGCAGCTCCTCCACATAAAACGGATTCGGCAAAAAACGCACATCCAGAACCAGATCGCTGTCCAGCGGCAGACCATGCTTGAAGCCGAACGAACGCACAACAATGCCCATACGCTCTTTAGAAGAGCCCTCGCCAAACATTTCCGTTACCTTAGCCTTCAGCTGCGCTGTAGTCAGCGTCGAGGTATCAATAATATGCGTAGCCTTTTCGCGCAACGGATCCAGCAATTCACGCTCACAGGTAATATTCTTCAGCAAGGTATTGCGCTCACCCAAGGGATGACGACGACGCGTTTCCTTGTAACGGCGCACCAAAGTCGCATCGGAAGCATCCAAAAACAGCAGCTCGTATTTTTGGCCGCTGGCCTCCATCTCATCCAAAACCTGCAGCAGCTTATCAAAAAAGCGTCCGCCACGGATATCAACAACAAGAGCTACCTTTTCCTCCGAAGTCTGACGGCAAAGCTCCGCAAACTTAGGAATCAAGGTCGCCGGCAAATTGTCAATGCAAAAGAAATTTAAATCCTCCAGGGTACGCACAACCTGCGTTTTGCCTGCACCGGACATACCGGTAATAATAAGAAAGTGTGACTGCATTTTGCTTCACCTCTTTAAAGTCATTAGCAAATTATATTATATCATAAATTTTGCCGTAGAGGGCAGTGCGTCCGTAAATAAATGATGGATTGGTTATGTGAATTGATGATGCGGAAGAAGGTGCGTTATCAAATAAATATGTGCGTCAGAACGTGCCAGATTCAAAGAAGCAATCCCGACGGCGTATTTTTCATACGTCGAGGGATTGATGATGCAGAAGATAGTGCGTTATCACGCACATATAAAAAATAAGCAGACTGCTCGCAACTACAGTCTGCTTATCTTTTTGAGATTTTAAGGTGTAAGATTTGTATTAAAAATTCATGGAAAACTAATTAATCAAGATTCGGCATGCTGCGCGGACGATCAAGATCCTTGAGCATCTGCATATCGCGGTCAGTACCACGGCCGGCAGTCGTCAGATAACCGCCGATCATAATGCCGCTTGCACCGCCATTGAGTGCCAATGCCTGCAGGTCACGCAGATTTACTTCGCGACCGCCTGCCGTACGGATTTGTGCCTTCGGCAGAACAAAACGGAAAACAGCGAACGCACGCAGAATTTCCAGCGGCGGCAGCGGTTTGTTGTTTTCAAACGGAGTGCCCGGAATCGGAGTCAGCATATTCAGAGGTACACTGTCAATGCCAAGTTCCTTCAGAGTGAAGGCCCATTCAACACGCTGCTCACGTGTTTCACCAAGGCCTAAAATACCACCGCTGCAAACACGCAGGCCGGCAGCCTGTGCATTTTTGATGGTAACAAATTTATCAGCATAGGTATGAGTGCTGCAGATATTCGGGAAATTGCTGCCTGCGGTTTCCAGATTGGAATGATAGCGGGTTACACCGGCTTTGCGCAGCTCTTTTGCCTGCTCTACAGTCAAAATGCCCAAAGAAGCGCAAACTTCAATGTGCAGTTCTTCTTTAATACGTTTCAGTATACGGCAGATATTTTCAAAGTCATCGGCTTTGCTCTGTCCGCGACCGCTGGTAACGATGGAGAAGCGTACAGCGCCTGCTTCCTTAGCTTTTTTAGCTGCATTGAAGATTTCCTCTTCGCTCAGCAGACCGTATTCCTTAACACCGGTATGATAATGTGCGGATTGTGCGCAGAACTTGCAGTTCTCGCTGCATTTACCGCTGCGGCCGTTGATGATTGCACAGCAGTCAACAGCATCGCCGGCATATTTTTGGCGAATCTTGTCAGCCATGGCCAAAAGCAGCATGGTGTCGTCATCGCTCACGTTAATCAAAAATTCAGCTTCTTCTTTAGTAATATCCTGACCGTTTAAAACCTTCTCGGCCAGTGTAATAATTTTTTGCATTGTAATTCACATCCCTAACCTTAGTAGTTAACCGACGCTATTCGTTGGTTAACTGTATCTATTATATAGCAGAATTCCGCTTGCGTCAACCGTTAATTTCCAGGAGTTAACTTCAACATAATAAAAAGCGCGCCATGCCGCAAGCCAAAGCTCACAACGCAGCGTTAAATATCAGCGAATACCCGCAATACCCAAAATCAAGCCCAAAACACCGCTCATGCACAGTGTACGGATAACACTCATCTTATGACGGATACACCACAGGGAAATCGGCAGCACAATGCAGCCAAGCAAATCAACCTTGGTAAAATCCTTCGGCAAGGTTTCCGTATTCCACAGCGCCAGCATTACAAAGCTCAGTCCGGCAGAGCAGATGAGTGCCACAACCGCAGGACGCAGACCGTTCAGAATACCGCGAATCGGACCGATATCACCATATTTGAAGAATAATTTTGCGAGTGCCAGCACGATAAATACAGAAGGGAAAACAAAGCCCACAGTTGCCGCAACAGCACCGGGCAAGCCTGCAACCTTCGTACCGACGAACGTCGCCGCATTGATACCAATAGGACCCGGCGTCATCTGCGAAATCGTAAAAATATCAATAAACTGCGGCATAGTCATCCATGCATGATTTTCAATAACCTCCGCCTGAATCAGCGGCATCGAAGCATAACCACCGCCGACGCAAAAGGCACCAACCTTGACAAAGCTCCAGAAAAGCTCCCAATAAATATACATCTCGCCGCCTCCTTACGCGTACTTCTTGTCACGCAGCAGGAAGAAGCCGATAACAGCATCCACAACGACTGCATACATCAGATTTACATTAAAGAAATAATTGGCAATAAAGGTACCGACAATAATCAAAAGCGGCAGTGCCAATTTTTTCTTCAGCTCTTTTTTGAGCAGGTCAATCGCAACGTTAATAATAATAGCCGTCGCGCCGCACTGCATGCCCTTCAAAACCAGCTGAATATACTGGTTATGTGCAAAGGCATCATAAGCGTAGGAAATAATGCTCAAGGTAATCAGCGGCGGCAAAATAGTTGCCAGCAAAGCAGTAAGCGTACCGCGGATACCGCCAAGCTTGTAGCCCATGCTAATTGCCGCATTGGCTGCCACAACACCAGGCGCAGACTGCGCAATCGCCACAAGGTTCAGCGCTTCCTTATCATCCATCCATTTATACTCATCAACAAATTTGGCCTTCAACAGCGGAATGATTACAAAACCACCGCCGATAGTAAAGGCACTAATTATAAAGGTTGATTTGAACAGCTTCCAGTAAAAATCTTTTTCGGCTGCAGCTTCACCCATTATCAACAGCTCCTTCTGTCCATAGAATGAAATTATTATAGCATATTTGCCAGCAAAAAACATAATTAGACTGCACTAATAGCTAAAATTTTTTCAGCCGCGGTTTTTTGTAACAAAAAAGCACACCCTGCTACCAAATCAGTAACAGAGTGTGCTATCTATAGCCTACTCAAGCTATATTATACAGTTTTGACATCCGGCCTGCAGATTACATCATACCGGGCATGCCGCCGCCCATCGGAGGCATTGCCGGCATAGCAGCGCCTTCCTTAGCAGGTTTGTCGGCTACGATGGATTCGGTGGTCAGAACCATAGAAGCGATGCTTGCAGCATTTTGCAGTGCGCTTCTGGTAACCTTAGTCGGGTCAACGATACCGGCTTCGATCATGTCAACATACTCTTCAGTCAGAGCGTTGAAGCCATAGCCTTTGCGGCTGCGTTTAATGGTATCAACGATAACAGCGCCTTCCAGACCAGCGTTGTAAGCGATTTGACGAACAGGCTCTTCAATAGCGCGTTTAACGATTTCTACGCCGGTCTTCTCATCGCCGGTAGCTTTGATTTTTGCCAGAGCAGGCTGTACTTGCAGCAGAGCAGTACCGCCGCCGGCAACAATACCTTCGGCAACAGCAGCGCGTGTAGCGTTCAGAGCATCTTCAATGCGCAGTTTTTTATCTTTCAGCTCAACTTCGGTAGCAGCGCCTACTTTGATAACAGCTACGCCACCGGCCAGTTTAGCCAGACGTTCTTGCAGTTTTTCTTTATCGAAATCAGAAGTGGTTTCCGGAATTTGTGCACGGATTTGAGCAACACGTGCAGCAATAGCGTCTTTATCGCCCAAGCCGTCAACGATAGTAGTCAATTCTTTGGTTACGCGAACCTGACCTGCGCGGCCAAGATCTGCCATGCTTGCGCTGTCCAGCTTACGGCCAACTTCTTCACTAATAACGGTTGCACCGGTCAGAGTAGCGATATCTTGCAGCATTGCTTTACGACGGTCACCGAAGCCAGGAGCTTTAACAGCAACAGCTTTGAAGGTGCCACGCAGTTTGTTGACAACCAAGGTTGCCAGTGCTTCGCCTTCAACATCTTCAGCGATGATTAAGAGTTCGCCGCCGTTTTGAACAACTTTTTCCAGAACCGGCATAATGTCAGCAATCATGGTGATTTTTCTATCGGTAATGAATACGTACGGATTGCTCAGTACAGCTTCCATTTTATCAGCATCGGTTGCCATGTACGGGGAAATGTAGCCACGGTCAAACTGCATGCCTTCAACGGTTTCCAGATGAGTTTCCATGGTCTTGGATTCTTCAACAGTGATAACACCGTCGTCGCCAACTTTTTCCATAGCATCGGCAATCAGGTTACCGATTTCATCATCAGCTGCGGAAATAGAAGCAACTTGTGCTTTTGCAGCCTTGGTTTCAACCTTTTGGGAAACATTTTTCAGTTCGTCAACCAGTACATCAACTGCTTTTTTGATACCTTTTTTCAGAACCATCGGGTTAGCGCCGGCAGCAACGTTGCGCATACCTTCGTTAATCATAGCCTGTGCCAGAACGGTAGCAGTGGTAGTGCCGTCACCGGCAACATCGTTGGTTTTGATGGATACTTCTTTAACCAGCTGTGCGCCCATGTTTTCAAACGGATCTTCCAGTTCGATGTCGCGGGCAATGGTTACACCGTCATTGGTGATGGTCGGTGCGCCGAATTTCTTTTCCAGTACAACGTTACGGCCTTTAGGACCGAGGGTTACTTTTACAGCGTCAGCCAGAGCATTTACGCCACGCTCCAGGCTACGACGAGCTTCTTCATTTTCGTATGTAGTTAATAAAACTATAAGGCAATCTGTTCTTTTCGT
>OGKS01000437.1_pt1 | contig 23565 bp, 27 predicted proteins | sample 1572491 | NCBI WGS metagenome assembly OGKS01 (sample SAMEA2582153, study PRJEB24529) | metagenome | biome: Human gut stool | place: China | collected 2011
CTCCTGCAGCTGCCTCCAGTTTCTTGTAGAGTTCCGGACGAGCCTCCTGCAAGTTGGTCTGCGCCACATTAAACACATTGTAAACCTGCAATTTGGGATATACGTTATACTCCTTGCGTCGCTCCTCGGCCATCAGGCGGTAGTCATCATATTTGATTTTCACCCTTGTCTCTTTGTTCACAACGGTGAAAGTCGTGATGAGTAAACTCCCTAATTTTGTTTATGAAAATACAGAACTATGTAGGATGTCATAGTTTTTCCTTGGGTATCATTTGAGTATCATCTTGGGTGCCACTTTAGAGTGTCATCTTCGGTGCCATTTGAGGGACATTTAAAAAACGAAATCCTTAATGACCTTAATTACCGGATTTAAGGGGATTGAAAAATGAAAATGACCCTTAATGACACTGACCCTTAATGACACTCTGATGTTATAGAAAATGTATTTTAAAATGAATACTATTTTGTTTGTAAGTTGTTGTGTATTAGTGTGAAAAGTATATTTGTCTGCTTGTTTGTTTTCTCGTTATTTTACTCAACAAAGAGTAGAAAAGTGCTCTTTTATACCCGTTGTGTCTCACTTCTCGTATTGCGTTTTATGCTAAATATGTTAATAATATTCTAGAAATTGCCCCTTGTGCCTTTCTTCAACCTGCCTTTTTACCCCTCTCGTTTGGTCTTCTGAGGAGGTGAAAAGTGCCATCGGAGGCACATTTTCATAGCTCCGAGAGCCACTTTCTGCTCATAATTCTGCGAAAAACTATTTCTTCTCTTTTGTCGTCTTTTGTTTAGATAATATAATCTTTCATATCTGTTATTATATGTGGCAAATAGGCTATTTTTCGATGCAAAATAACCTGTTTACCATTATAATCAGACTTACTTTCCGATGCATCAAACGTAACCAACTGAATGTCAGTTATTTAACATAGGTTTGAGCCATATGAAAGCCGGGCTAAAATGTAAGGATTTTTATCTACTTAATTATCTGATATTCAGTACTTTTTAGTCCTACATTCCTACTTTTTTCAAGTATCTTTTTGAGCCCTTTTCTACGCCTTTCACTTTCCCACACAAATAATGAATGTCATTGATTCTCAATCGGTTAAGTGCTGACGTGCTATTTGTGAGCCGCTTTCCTTCTGAATGAAAAGAATGTTGATTATCAGCTACTTACGATTTTCGTATTTTCACTTGGTTTCACTTGATTTCATTCATTTTGTATGTCATATATCTTAACAAACACCCATTTTTAGGGGTTGAAGATTTAACATATTTAACCTTTGTAAACACTCAAAATCTGCATTTTCGTGCTAAAACGTGGTTTTTTATCATTTTTGAGAGGTCGGCTTTTATCTGAATAAATCTGCCATCGTCAGCTGGCATTGGATGTCATCAGAATAGCCGCCCGGCGCAAGTCCATAGGAGGTGATCATCGTGATGAGTACCGTTTCCTCGGTGCCTGTTTCCCTGATGAAGTTCTCCCTTCGGTTGCGAATGCGATTGTCCTCTTCTTCTGTAATAACGTAAGGGGCGTTGGATTATTGCATCGTCTTGGAATGTATCTCACGACTTATCTGTACGGTCATTATCTGTCCATGATGCTTTTTGCGAGTAAATAAACTCTGGTTCCAGTAGTCTGTGGCCATCTGTCTTTTGGGTTTATATCCAGCTTTTCAGCTCTACGTATAGCCTCTTCGACATGTGGAAGCAAGATGGATGGATCATAGTCTGATTCCTGATAATGTCCCATCAGTTTGCGAAGATGATATTTCGTCCATGTGCCATGAGTTGACAAGCGAGGATTTACAAAGAGGTTCTTCTTATCCACTTCCGAATAATCTTCGATGTCTTCAAGGTGTAATATCAACCAAAGTTCGAAACATGGATTGCTCATGCAGAATCTGAGATTGCTGTTTTGCTGACATAGCTGTGCAATGTCGGCAAGCATCTTTTCCTTCCAGTCGTCACGATCGATAACAATCCACAGTTGGTCATCATCCAAGATGTTGTATTCATCCATGAAATCCTTAATCTGGCGATGAACATTGGCTGGATTAGAGTTGTCATCTTCTCGGTTTAGAACAACCAGCTGTACATTAGTTGCACATAGTTCCTGGCGCATAGCCTCGAAGTAAATGTTTTCGGTTGCTCTTCCTTCTGCAGCTATGACGATGAGTCGAGAAGATTTAACTCCTTCTATTCGTTGAAAGTCTTTTCTTTGTCTCATAGCTGTTACCATTTTAATTGACTTATAGGCGCAAAGAACGGAATGGCTCCATAGCGTCCTAATAGATAACCCTTGCGGACATCTTCACGAGGCTTGAATTCTGCCAAGGATGTAAAATGTGATGCTCCATCCTTTCCTTTCTCGACAAACCAGACTTCATCAGCTCTGATAAGGTCGAGGTTGAGCAGGTTACATTCATGGGTGGAGAAGATGAGCTGAGTGTCTCTTCCTGACTCCAGTCCTGAGAAATAGCACTCTAAGATTTTCTGCGAGAGCATCGGGTGCATACTGCGGTCAATCTCGTCGATGAGATAGACAACTTCATTTTGCTTCAAATCGATGAGCATTGGGATGAAGTCGAGCAATCGGCTGCTGCCATCTGATTCTTCACTCAGATCAAAAACAACCTCTGTGCCGGAAGTAAGATTCCGGTGAACAGCCTTCTGCTTGTAAATCTCATATTCTCCGTTGGCATTTACCTCGAAAAGAAGCATTTCGCCTCCAACTGTGGCAGCCATGCTGTACGCCTTGCCGTTCTTGGCCTTGCTGAGTATGTTATCAAGTAAATCGGAAGATAAGTTCACATCCTCTTTCTTGATTTTGTACAGGCGTACGTCTGAAATGCCCGTGTTGAAGTAGGCAAGAAGCGAGCGAGTCGTTTCCTGCAGCTCGTCATTGTTTTCAGTAAGGAAAGAAATTCCCTGCAGGCGTGTGCTTGGAAAGATGATCTTCAAGCCGTCTGCAAACCAGTTTTTGGCCATGCGTATGGTTTCAAGTCCCTTGCCGTTTCTGCGTACATACTCTGAAAGGAAGCTGGAATCGGAAGGAGTACTGTGGGCGATGAACTTCAGGAGCATGGATGTTTCTTCATTTCCATCCACCTTGCCAAACGTGAACTCGTTGCCGTCTGCAGTAACCTTTCTGGTGAAAACTTCCTTGTCGGTACGGCTGTTGATTTCAAACAGCCATTCCTCCTTAATTCCTCCGACTGTGAACTCCATGCCATAGGCGAAGCACTTACCCTTGGTCTTGAACTCGATTTCTACCTTAGAGTTTTTCTCTTCGGTATCAGCAAGCTTGAAAGGTTCCACCTTGCTTTGCGGAAAGCTTCCATTGGCTATCTGCTGGAGCATGGCAATGGCCTTGATAACGTTACTCTTTCCGGAAGCATTGGCTCCATAAACGATACCAGCCTTCAGCACAGAAATATCGTCACGCTTCTCTGCACGGGAAACATGAGACGGATGTGCGTTGCTCTTACCTGCCACAAAGCTGATTTGAGTCTCATCCTTGATAGAATATATATTTTCAAATGTAGCTCTAAGTATCATAACAATGTCTTTTTCTTATTAATACTGATGCAAAGATAAGCTTTTTCTTCGAAAAATGTGTTTGTTAATGTCGAATACTTGCAAAATTCTTGCATGTTTAACACATGTTAGTTGGTTCGTGGCTTAGTCTCTTATCTAATCGTTATGATTATGTTCTGGTGTTGTACTATAATAAATGTAAATAAACCTTGCAGATAAAACGGGTTAGGTTGCTAGTTAAAAAAGGATAAATGTAGGCGAGCATTTCAACCACGTGGTTGAAATGCTTAATTTTGTATTTGCTTGTGATTCTTTAAATTATGAATTTAGAGAATTGCCAAAATGGGCAACTTGTAGAAAAAATTGGATAGTTCAAACTGGAGGAAGCTATAGTGTTAAACATACCTCGTTGTTTAATAATTTCGATTTTAATATCGATATGGATCTTACTTCATCTCTTTGGGGCTGCATTTCCATAAGACCATAGGGTGACTTGTTATTCGTTCAACGATTGATCTTTCATTAAATAGTAGAATATGTGTCAATGTTTAACCAAGTTCAATGTAAAATGGCCACGATTCAAACACTTATCGGTATTCTGGTGTGACATTTTTTCTTTTTATAAAAGAAAGTGCCGGAAAAAGTTGGTGATTTCGAAATATTTCATTATATTTGTAATTAAAAATTTTTAAGGAAGTAATTTAAAATTCAGAGAATATGGCAATCAAGGAAAAGAATGGAAATACGTTCCCTCATGAGCTATTCAAGGTTGGTGACATGGTCACATTCCAATGGGATGATACGTTGAAGGATGGTATTATCTTAGTTGTAGATGCTTATGGTACATTTGAATCTCCCAATATTCCTTCTTATGATATTATGGTAGAGAATGAGAATATGTTGTATAAGCATGTAAAATGCGATTTGGTAAAATCGAAAATCTAAAGATAATGTGTCGATAAGTCGTGGAAATCTATTGAAAAACGATAGATTTCCACGACTTATCGGTATGTATTGCAGGAGTTGGTTATTAGTATGCAATATTTCTAAAGGCAAAATAACCAACAAAATATAAGTGGAAGATTAAGGTTCTAGCACCCATCTTGATTCTTTTCCATATGGACCTATTGCCGATTCGTTAGTAATATAGGTCATGCCAAATTTTACTTTTGTAGCCATAGCTTTACGAATAGACGTCATTATCTGATCCTTTGTAAAACCGCATTCTGAATAATTTTGAAGGGCTAATTCTACCGCACATTTTTGAGCTATACCTGCATTTCCCTTGGTATAGTAATCCACTACCTGTTCGTCTGTAAGTTCGTCCACGGACTTAACAGAACATTGTTTTAGATATTCTTGTATATTCATACTGATAAATTCTTTTTCTCAATTACACAATCCTCTGGTACATAAAGCTTCCATCGACATAAATAGGTGTCAGAATCGCCTGTGGAGGTTAGACGCTTGGTGTGCAAGGCACCTTTCGAGCGGCACATTTCTATGAATTGGTCGCTTATGTGATGATGCTCTTTGCTATGCTCCAGGATGAATCCTACCTTTTGATAGAGGAATGCTTTATTGTACAATGCCAGATACTTTTCGAGTTTTGGCTCATCAAGCAGTGATATTCCTTCCATGCAATGAAGCAATTCCTCAATGCCTCCAGCACGTTCTATACGGTCACAGCAGTCTATGACTGTTCGTTCCAAATCAGTTACATGTACATAAGGATTTCCCTTGGGAGTTATAACGCCATTTTCCGCAGTTGGTTCAAAAGGGACTGCACAGTACACAAAGTCTATTCCTTCAAAAGCAAAATCTTTGAAACGGCTTTTGCTGCCAACATAGGCATTGTAGAAAGGTTGGTGGGCAACTCCATGTAATTCAAGAGCAGTGTGCCAACCAACATATGAAGATTCTGAAATCTTGGAACTCAACTCGAACTTGTCACACATGGGAGCATCTGTCGATGGATCAATAGTGACGTACATGTTTCGCCTAATGGGCTTCAGAACCTTCTGCGATTGCCATCGGGATATGGCCGTGGATGTTCCTGCATGAGATAATTTCATTTCACGCATCACATCTTCAAAGTTGAAGATCCTCATCTTGTATAAAGCCGTAAAAGTTGCCATTTTTGCATCGAAGTATTTATATATGAATAACTTTGTGCAAAAATAGCAACTTTTCTTCAGATATCCAAATGTTTAAGCAAGAAAAACGAATAATTATACTATTTTTGGAATAGACCAACGAATGTTGTCAATCTTGCTCCATTTGGTATAACTATTCTTGCATTTCAGCAAGGAAAAATAGATTCTCCCAAAATCCTTGACTATATGTTAATAAACAAGTTTATTTCGGCATATATACATATATGGTTTTCTTAAACTTGTAAACTTCCAGGTTTGAGTGGTTAGAAATCGGTAGAGGTTTACTATTTGAGTTTGAAAGTACATGTATATATACATGGGTAAACTTAAACCTTAAACTTGTATGCTGTATGCGCCGTAAGCTTTACCTTGGCAGCTGCTCTTTAGCTGGTTCAAGGCTTTACCTTCTTCTCCTTGCTGAAATTTCGACGTTCTTCTCTTCAACTTCGCTTGTTGCCAGGAGATTTGGTTGAACTTGCCTCTTGTCTCAGGCATCATGCTTCTCTGCTCAGCTTCCCTCTACATGCTGATGCTTACCCTTGGCAGTCATAGGCCTGATAGTTCTGTCCTTGGCTTAACCTTATTCATGTACATGATGAAGTTTGAGTTTTCCTGCCAATCTCTTGAACTTATAAGCCGTATTGCTCAACCAGTTTGCTTGAACAACATCGAGGAGGATGCAGCTTTCCTTTACCCAACCAACTGCAGATATTTTCTACTCATCCTTTTCATTCATATTTTTGGACGAAGCATCCACACTTACTTTTTCCGCTGCAAAGTTAGTGCAAGCCACATTTCTGCAAGTACCAGGTGCCTTATTCTCTGAATTTTTTCAAAAACTTTTCCGTCTGCTGCTCATCCAAAAAACTTTTCCTGCCCAAGGGTGAAATAATTCGATAATTCCTTGCTTCCTATGTTTTCCTTGCCAACTCTGATAGCACCGTAAAAAATAAATGTTTCACTTCTAAAAATATTGAATTATGAAAAAGATGGAAAATTCTTTCGCAGTAACAGGTTTCGTAGGTAAGGATGCAAGCATCCATCAGTTTACAACCGCAAGCGTAGCTCGTTTCTCGCTGGCCATCTGCCGCAATGAGAAGAATGGCGATGAAAACTCTCGCACTTCTGCCTTCATGAATGTAGAGGCTTGGCGCAAGAACGAGAACACCTCTTCATTCGACCGCCTGGTCAAGGGAGCACTCCTCACTGTAGAGGGCTACTTCAAGCCAGAGGAATGGCAGGATGCCGAGGGAGTCAAGCACAACCGAGTGATTCTCGTTGCCACCAAGTTCTACGAAGCTGTTGAGAAGGAGAACACTCCTGATTCTCAGCAGGGCAAGACCCAGAAGGATAAGTAAATCCTTCGCCCTCGTAAAAGAGCGGCCTTCGGGTCGCTTTTTTGTGCTTATACTTTTCCTTGCTGAAAGGGGAGACATATTATAAGGAGATTCTTGCAGAATTGATAATCCCTTAGCATCTTGTCATTCACTCTTTTATTTTGTTATTTGATCCATATACCAAACCTTATCTCCCCATCCTTCGCCAAAGAGAGCAGGAGAGAGGGATGCTATAAAATACTGAGCCTTGTTGTTGAGATGAGTGAGCATAGTGACCAGCTTGAATTGCCATTCAATATCAAGTGAGTACGTAGGCTCATCTATCATTACGATGGCTTCGTTTCCATTTAGCAGGAACACTCTCAGCAAAATCAATAGAATTTGCTTTTCGCCAGAAGACAGTGCTTCTACAGGTAATATTCCATTGTCTGTAAAAACAGTAAACTTGCTGCCTTCTATTTCGATGCGTTTGCCAGTCATGGCAAAGAAATCGTTTATTACCTTCTGAAAATCAGCTATTTTGGCTTTCATTTCAATTCTTCTCTCCTCTGAACTATCTAGCATAGACATGCGGAGGCTCATGAGTGAAGGTCCGGTCTTCATGTCATATATATAGTAATCCAATTCCTGCGATAGGACATTGCTTGTCTTACGCTTGTCTCTCAATGCAATGTTGTCAATGGAGGGAAGATAGATTATATGATCTTTGCTTTCTTTGTCTTCTGCTAAAGATTGATATAGATTTCTCAGGAATGTGGTCTTGCCACTTCCATTGCTGCCCATAATGATATTAACATCAGAATGTGGCTGAAACTGAACGTGTAGATTATTCCTGATTTCAACATCTATATGATTCAATATTATCTGTTTCATACTTCAATATATTTTCCAGGATTGAATGATTCATGTTCCCCATGAAATACATATCCCAGTTGATTTGACACACAGTTGGTATTGCCTATCTTCACATCCACATTGTAGTGAGAGTGACCGAATATCCAGTAATCTATGCCGCTATTCTTGATGTACTCTTCCAATTCCACCGTGAAGGCACCGTTGGCTTGACTGTCTGCGAACTTGGGACATTGCATCTGGAAAGACGGAACATGATGCGTGACAACTATCTTTCTTCTGGCCCTGCTGCATGAAACAGCATCTTTCAAGAAAGACAGACATCTTTCATGTTCACGGTTGAAGTCGGCAAACGTGAGAAGATCTCCATTGAAGATGATGCGTCGGAAGTCGCTTATGACTTGTTCTGTATAATATGCCTCCTTCAGTGGAATTTTAGACCACAATGTTGTTATGAAGAGGTCGATGTCTCCAATGTGAACAACTGCATTATAATAGCTGTGAACATTGGGACGTATTTCAAGACAATAGCCATCGTTAAGCTTGGCAATGTCATAGTATTTGTAGAACTCATGGTTGCCCATGCAGGCTATGACTTGCTGATAGTTCTCAGAAGCCCAGTCCCAGAAGGGATGTTTGGAATAGTTCTCGTCTCCCAGGTAGCCAATGTCTCCAGCCAGAACGAGAATATCTCCTGTTACTTGCAGGGGATTCTCCTTCAGGAATCTCCAGTTGTCGGCAAACTCCAGGTGGAGGTCTGATGCATATTGTATTTTCATAATTGTTCAGTTGTAAATAATTCGTCTAATTGTTCCAATAAAGCCTCGATGAATGATGAATTCTGATCAAGAGAAGTTGGCTTCAAAAGTCTCACGAAATTTCTCTAATCCTTCCATTCTATTTCATTAATTAAACGTTCAACTTCGCCTTCCACTCGTGGGTCTTCATCCTCACTCAGTGAAATGGCCAATGATAATCTGTCCACCCATTCAGCTTTGGTACCAATGGCGGTGACAGGTGGATATTTCCATGCCTCGATGATAATGTTGCCATCAAATTCGTTAGGTCGCACCAAAACTCCTGATGATTTGAATTCCCGGAGTTGTTTGACTGGCATCATAATCATCCTTTCAGAATCTGGATTCAGCCATGTATAATGCGCAAGTGCATTGATTCCGCATCCAGGGAAATGATAGTCTGAAAGCAGGTCGTCACAGAAAATGCGTTCTTCTACAGGATTGAGGAGGAACGGTTGAGCCTGCTCCCACAGTTCCTTTCCATTCTTGTCGAAGTGGACGACCTTTCGCTTAGATCCATCAGATACTTTCAGGCAAAGTCCCAAGTCTTCAAGGCAAGTTATTCCAAGCGTAATGCTTGCGTATGAATAAGGTATTTTATCTTCTATGTCACGTGCAGCCAATCCTTCAATACTCTCTATCTGCAGATGATAGAGTAGCAGGTATTGGGCTACTGGTGACAGAGCCTTAGCCTGCTTGGTCTTGCGAATGCGCTCATTAGCCAAAAGCATAGGTAAATGAACGTATTTGTCCGAGACTATGAAATAAACATCTTTGTCTATGAGTCTCTGTCTTTCATAAGCTGGACAGTTTGGCAGCAGGAATACGACAGGAAGTTTGAACAGTGAAGCGAGATTGCTTGCTGTAATGGCCAAACTTCGTGGTGGAGCTACCTTTCCTTTAGGTTCGGCGAAAAGTAAGGACATACCGTGGTATTCGCCATCGAAGAACTTGTATGCAAGTGAATCTCCAATGGTGACACCTTTCATCTGCGCCTTCTTCCGTTCTTGCAGCTGTATAGGTCTTCCTAATATGATGACATCATTTCTCATTTTAATCATTCTGCTTCATTTTAATACCCTATTAAAACGATGCAAATATATTAAAATAAACTGGTAAAGCCAAAGTTTTTTGCATTTTTTATACAGAAAGGTTAAAATGTATGCAAAAACCTGATTTTCTTTAAGATAAACATGGTTATTTCCAAATAAAAGAGTATTTTTGCACTTTACATAAATATACGTAAAATATAAGGATATAGCCGTGATACGGTCTTAGCAATATAGTAATAATGAAATATATTTGGTTGATTATCTTTCAGATATTGCCGATAGTCGGTGTTCTTTATACCGCTTGGCGAATGTGGCATTTACTGCCTTTTTCCATTGCCATGAAATGGGTGGCAGTGGGAGTTTTAGTTATGTGGTTCAGTACCATATTCATCGCCTTTTCGGGAGCGTTAGAGAAAATGCCACTTTTTGCGGCAACAGCAGTTTATGAAGTGGGCTTTTCCTTTATCTTCATCCTGTTGTATCTGGTGATGCTGTTCCTCGTGCTCGACGTTGGCCGCCTTGTTCATATAGTGCCTAAAGCTTGGCTATTTGACAATGGTTATACTTCTATCGGCATTTTTGCCTTCATGCTGCTGATTTTCGGCTATGGCAACATACACTATAATAATAAGGCGAGAGAACAGATTGATATCAAGACCGATAAGGCTATCAGTTTAGAAAAGAAGAGTACAAAGATTGTACTTCTTAGCGATCTTCATCTCGGTTATCACAACCGCCGTTCTGACTTCAGGAAATGGGTGGACATGATCAATGCTGAGCAGCCCGACCTCATATTGATTGCTGGAGACATCATAGACAACAGCGTCCGTCCTTTGATGGAAGAGAACGTAGCTGCAGAGTTTCATCGTCTGACAGCCCCTGTCTATGCTTGTCTTGGCAACCATGAGTATTACAGCAACCAACCAAAGGTAAGGCGATTTTATCGCGAAGCAAGCATTACGTTGCTGCAGGATAGTGTAGCAAAGATAGGCAATCTGTGCATCATCGGCAGGGACGACCGCACGAATATCCAGCGCAAATCCCTGGCGATGATTATGGAAGAGGCAAGAAAGAAGGGCTTCATTTCTGACTTGCATCATGGAAAATATTCGAATGAGTTTCTCATTCTTCTCGACCACCAGCCTTATCATTTGGAAGAAGCTGAACAAAACGGCATAGACTTCCAGTTTAGTGGACACACCCACCACGGACAGGTTTGGCCAGTCTCCTGGATTACCGATGCATTATACGAGAAAGCCTATGGCGCACTTCAAAAGGGCAATACCCGATACTACATCAGTTCTGGCATGGGAATCTGGGGTGGAAAATTTCGCATAGGCACTCAGTCGGAGTATGTAGTGCTGACAATTGAACATAAGTAGAATATAAGATTTGTATATTTATTAAGAGCGGCCTTCGGGTCGCTTTTTTTATGCCTGTACTTTTCCTTGCTGAAAGGATTGTCCTGTTATAGGAGGATTTCATTCATCGACTTCTGGGAATTGGTTATAATTCTGTTGCGAAGGTAATGGTTCTGTCTTATCTTTACAAGGTCAGGGCGCTGCTTTGCTGAAAAATCTCCACACCATTCGGGTAGTATTTTGCAGACAAAATCTTGTATGGATAGCCATAACACCTTCTGAATGCAACATAATTTTTAACCATCCCCGAAGTAGTTGATCTACGAAAGGGAGATAAAATCAGATGGCATTATGACAACAATGAAATCAATTCTCAGCCGACTTACTCAGGCAGTGAGCGGCACAGACAAGGAACTCTTCAATGAGCAGGAGTTGAACCAGTTTGCTTCATTCTATCTTGACAAGTGGGATGAGAACACAAGCGAGGACGTGGTGGCAGAGTCTTTCGTGGATTATTGGTGGAACACCGACAGGGCTTGCAGACGATGCTCGGAATGTGGCAAGCTGATGCGTGAGGGGTATTGCGCTGACATGGGAGTAGCCTACTATTGCAGCAAGGAATGTCTGCATAGCGACTTCACGGATGAGGAATGGGCAGAGGAATGTGAATCCAACGACCAGAGTTATTATACAGAATGGTAATCAAATAAATATACAAGACAATGGCTAATCAGGCAACAACAACCTACAAGGTCACAGGAACCCAAAAGGCAGTAAGCAACCTTTGGAACACCCTTCAGCGCATGGAGGTGAATAGCAGGAACATCTGGCTGGATGACCTCGCCAAGCACTATGGAATCGACTATCAGAAGAAGCACATCAGCGTGCGTGGTCACATCTACTGGGCAGAGTATGAGGAGGATGAAGACACCAGTCTGCTTTCTTTCGAGACCGAAACTGCCTGGGATGCTTGCAATGACCTCTTCTTTGAGATAAACCGACTCCTGGATGATGAACTGAGCATTTCCTACAGATGCTGCGAGTGTGGATGTGAGGTCTATTACACCCACGATGAAGGCGATTATTTTCCCGAAGAATGTTGTGTCAGCGCATCCGGCGAACCATTCGAGGATTGTTGTGATGATGTTTACGGCACTATCGGAGAAGCCATCAGGGAATGGACTTCCAAGACCGGCATTGAGCAGGGAGAGCGAACCGATGAGCAGATGATGGACTTCATCAATGAATATGAGTATGAGGACGATGACACCTATTTCTACATCCGCACCTTCACTTTTGAATAAATGCCCCCTCAAATCCTGACGTTTCTCCTGACACTTTGGGTTGTTAGGGGAAGCGTGAAGGAACTTTCGCCAGATACCCGTACCTTTGTACACGTTAATACATGTAGCCACGTACACGTGGAGCCATGTACACATGAATACGTTAATACATATATACAAAAGATTTTATATTATGTCATTGAAAATCATTACATTCGCCAATCATAAAGGTGGCGTTTCGAAGACCACCTCTACAGCCTCCATCGGGGCTTGTATGGCACGTATGGGCAAGAAAGTCCTGCTCATAGACCTTGACGGTCAGGCAAATCTTACCCTGTATTTCATCCCAAATGAAGATGAGGTGCAGGCAAGTATCTTTGACTCTCTGGTTGATGGCGCACCCCTGCCAGTGAAGCACGTCAGGGAGAACCTCGACCTCGTTCCTTCCTCCCTCGAAATGGCAAGCGCAGAGATTGCCTTGACCAATCTCCTGGCAAGAGAACAGCTGCTGAGCCGACTGCTCGAACCCGTGAAGCAGAACTATGACTACATTCTCATAGACTGTCCTCCATCTTTGGGAATCGTTACCACAAACGCTTTCCTTGCTGCAGATGAAATCATCGTTCCGATGACTCCAGAGCTTCTTCCTCTGAAAGGAATGCGAATGCTCGATTCCTTTGTCTCGACCTTGCAGCGAGTGAAGCCGAACCTCAGACTTGGAGGAGTCTTTATCGCCAGATTCAACCATCGCAAATTGAACAAGGTGGTTGAGCAAGCCGTGAAGTCCCGTTATGAGACTATCACCATGAAGACTCGCATCCGAGAAAACATCGCCCTGGCAGAATCGGCAGGCAGCGGTCAGAGCATCTTTGAATACGACCCTCAGTCGAACGGAGCGAAGGATTATCAGGCACTGACAGAAGAAATTATTTCACGTAATCAGTAAAGACTATGGCAAAGAAGAATATGGACATCCTGCTTGGCAACATTCTCGGTAAGGCTGCCATTCATCCGCAGGACAGATTTGACAGGTCTCCTGGGAATCCTCAGGAGCAACAGATTTCTGCTCCCAACTCTCAGACAGAGAGCGATTCGCCCAATGATGAACCCTGGCGACATTTCTCCTTTATCTGCTCAAAGGAACTCGTTGACAAGGTTCAGACCATCGCCCGAAAGGAAGGTTTCACCATCCGCTCCTTTATGGAATACGTCATGAAACAAGGCGTTGAAGCGTATGAGTCGAAATATGGTAAGGTCAAGAAAATCAGGACTAAAACCATCCGAGAAGTTATGTAGAAAGTGTGGACGTGTAGCCATGTACACATGAATACATTGATACACGTGTACGTTGATACATATATACATATAGACGTTAATACATGTCCACATGTGGATATGAATATAATGAAATTAAATAACATCAAAAACGAAAAGTCATGAAAATGAAAAAGTATCTTTCAATCGCCATCCTTCTGATGATGATGGCTTCACCAGTAGTATTCACCTCTTGTGGCAATGATGACCCGATGGAGGAGGTCGAAAATCCGGAAACAAAACTGGATGTTTGGACAGAGCCATTCCACATCATGGGTGCGAATGTGGATGAGGTCAAGAGCTATATGGCTCAATCCATGAAGCGTTACCGCAAGTTGGCTGAGACTTCTGGCGACAACATCCAGTTGACCTATATGACAGGGCAGGGTAGTGAAGGCGTTCTTTACAGCTTCTCCCGTCTTGACGGTTCGCTTTATTCTGTCATAGATACGGAGCGAAGTGTGAACCGTGGGCTTGTCATTGACTATCTGAAGAAGCACTACACGCTTGTTTCTGCCGATGAAGCCAGCCTGCAGTACTGCTTCACCAACCAGGACAAATCCATGGTGATTACAACCATGAAGGTTTCTGATTCCTATTTCAATGTGAACTATTCATTGGTTTATTGATAGTAAAAGCATCAAACATATATAAAAACTGGATTTAACCCCGTAATCTGCAATAAAATTACAAATTTCGGGGTTAAAACGGTTTTTGTGGTACGACAGAGGTAATTTAATCGTTGAAAATCCTGCAAAAGAAAGTTGCTGTCTTTGTACGCAGATATTCGTATATGAATACTTCGGTGCAAAAATAGCAACATTTCCAATTATGTCCGCACCGTGGACGCAATTAGAAAAATACAACTTTCATTGTAGTTGGTCATGTGGACGTGAATATATGTATAGGTGTGTACATGAATACACATTCATAAGCCGTAAAATGCCGAAAAAGAGACTCTTTAAAGCCTTTTTTCTGGGAAAAATGCCCTAAAAACAACTTTTTTGAAACTTTTTTCTTGCTACGAAAAAAGACTTCACTCTCCCTTTCTACCTTTGCATCGTCAAAACAAGGAAGTATGGGTGAGCAGCTTAAACCAGCACACTGCTAACGTGCCGGACCGAAAGGTTCCGAAGGTTCGAAATCGCCTTCAGCGAGCGCAGAAGCCAAGCTTGCTTGGATTATGCCGAGCGTCAGGCGATTCTCAGCGAAATCCTTCTGCTTCCGCACATTGGCTCGTTAGCTCAGTTGGATCAGAGCACGACGCTACGAATGTCGGTGTCGGGAGTTCGAGTCTCTCACGAGTCACAATATTGGAGGTTTGGCAGAGTTGGTCTATTGCACCGGTCTTGAAAACCGGCAGGCGGCAACGTCTCAAAGGTTCGAATCCTTTAGCCTCCGCAAACTTGCCCTATCGCATAACGGTAGTGCGGCAGATTCTGGATCTGCAAGTGGTGGTTCGATTCCATCTGGGGCAACATCAGTAAGGAGCTTTGGCAGACTTGGTGTATGCGCGGGACTGAAAATCCCGAGAACGTGGTTCGACTCCACGAGGCTCCACTTTAAAATTCGGGAGTGCTCCAGTGGCAACGAGGGTGGACTGTAAATCCGCTGTCTGATGACTTCGTAGGTTCGAGTCCTACCTCCCGAACTCAACTTGCCCTATGGTATAATGGTAGCACAACGGGTTTTGGTCCTGTTAGCGAAGGTTCGATTCCTTCTGGGGCGACAAGTTAAAAAACAACTCCATGGTGTAATTGGTAGCATGCCAGATTTCGGTTCTGGAGGTGGTGGTTCGAATCCATCTGGAGTTTATATGGAGTTTGTAGCTCAGTTGGTAGAGTGCCAGGTTGTGGCTCTGGTGGTCATGGGTTCGATCCCCATCAAACTCCCAAATGCTTCAATAGCACAGTGGTAGTGCAGCTCCCTTGTAATGAGCAGGTCGTAGGTCCGAATCCTACTTGAAGCTCTATATAAGAAAGGCTTCTCTTCAGGCAGTTTTGCTTGAAAAGAAGCCTTTCAACTTTCTTGTAAGACGATGTCTCGTTGATGTTCGTTCATAATTTTCCTCCTTTATCCTTACACAAAGTTCAGAATAGATTTGAGTCTATCCTGTACCTTGTTGAGCACCTGGATGGTGTCTTCGTTATTCTTATCCTTCTTGTTTTCAAGAAGAATGATAGCCTTCTTTATCAGCTTGCAGTCCTCTATGGATAAAGGCATTTCAGTGATAGAGTAGTCTGGATCAGCGTATCTGTAGTATATTCTATCATAAACCTCTATAGGAGCATTGTAGCCAAGTTTGTCAGATCTCATAATCTGTATGTCCATCTGAACAGTTCTGGCGCATACTCCTTTGGTGATTCCCTCCATGTCGTAGAGAGCATCGCTACATGCCTCCACGAGATCATCGAGAGTCCATCTTCTGTATCTGTTTCTCAAACAGTTGTCTATAGTTTTGTACCTTATTAAGGCATTCTTATTTGCTGGCATAGTTCTTTCATTTTAAGCGTAAAAAAATGGTTGGATTTCATCCAGCTTTTTCTCGCCATGTCAGAGCATATGCAAGCAGTTGACTAAAAAGAAAAAGTTGGATTCTCCCGGCAAGGAAACTCCAACTCTTTCGTATTATCTTTATTCTCTGTGGGGCACGCTGCTACGATGCCCGATAGAAATAACTATGCGAATAATGATGTGGAAATCCTATACCGGCTGTATCTGATGTACTTGATGTATGTACATAACTATTCCGCTCAAAGTGTCGATAGCTCTGAACGAATGATTGTGATGTTATGTGCATATTTAAATTCATTTCCGTATAGGATTTTTATTGTATTTTACTTCTAAATTCTTTTAACGGGTGCAAAGATACAAAAATAGTGCGAAATCTTTTTGCGTAGCAGCAAAAAAAATGGTATAAACATGCGAATTTTAAGCAAAAAGAGCAGTCCTGATAGTGATAATCGGCTGATTTCCCCTGATAATGCTTCGCCCCACACCATGAAGAATGCTACTGGAGTTCCACCTGATAGACTTTGCATTTATGTCAGCAGAGCGTGACGTAAGTGCAAAGTCCCTCAGTCGGAAGGTGCCCACGAAACGACATCCGGTAGCTTACAAACTGAGTAGGTGGGACGCAAGCGATTCCCACTTAATCAGTTTGCCACTACAGCATGTCCATTCGTCGAGAAGGGCACTGGCTCACAGCATCCTCCTTCATTTTTCCCTCCCTTCCACCTTATTATAATATCCAGGTCTTCCTCTTTATAAGCATTCTGTCTTTCCTTATAAATCTTTCGGCTTTTCTTCTTTATAATCTTCGCCCACGCCATAGTCCAGTAAGCATGAACAGTTAGCCAGGGTGTTGTTCTTTCGCAGGCCGATTTTATCGACTTACGAAGGAACAACACGCTGGCTTTTAAAACTGTTGATACTTGCTTGGCCTATTCCCACCCAGCTTTTCTATCCCTGCAGTCATTCCCTGTTATACTTTTTCTTCTTACTGAAACCAGAAGGCTTTGATTCCGTATCGTCTTTGGGATTTCGGGATTCTTTTTCTGCAAAGTTATCGCGTATTTGGCAAATAGCAAGTCGTGATTCGGTAACAATCTTCCTTTTCCATGTAACATGCAAAAGAGTATTCTTCCCATCAGACTTGCCTTATTGCCTTGTACGCACTTTGAAAAGCAGAAAAAGCTTCCCGATCCCAAGTCCGAAAGGACTTAACGAAAGGGAGAAAAAATTTAGAGACTATGGCAAAAGATTTCAACAATCGCCTGATTACTCCAGAATTGGAGAAGGCAATGCAGGACTATCCGCTCTATTCCCAGGATAGCAAGAAGAAGGATGCAGTTTGTATCGCAGTGTTTTTCATCGGCAATGCTCGCTGGTACATTCTTGAAGGACAGCGAGAGAATGATGATTTTGTGCTCTTTGGCATCGTTGTAGGTCTGGCTGAGACAGAGTACAGCTACATTTCTGCCAATGAAATGGCAAGTGTGGAGTTGGATGCAACCAAGTTCGGACTCGGCAAGGTCAGAGTGGAGCAGAGAAAGCCATTCCAACCATGTCAGCTTTCTGAAATCATAGATAGAGAGTTGCAGTCTTTCCTCAGCAGACTTTACGATTGAAAACATTTTTCTCGGTGGGTAGTGGCTGATGGCTGCTACCTGCCAAGTAACAACACTTAAAGCAATGAACATGGTACAGGTTTACATCAAGGGACAGGAGGATAAGGAGTTGAACTGCTTTTTGCGCTATTATCCGGTACGAATCAAGAACATCGGTATGGATGCTTTCTTCGACCGCCAGGTTATCTATGATTTCAAGGATGGTCGAAACCATGCAGATGTGGCGAAGTGCGTGGCAAAGATGCTTGTCAAGAAGTTTGGTCGCAAGGTTCGCAGCGTGGTTTTCTCTTGCGTTCCTGCAAGCAGCCAGGAGCGTAACGAGGCACGCAACAAGAACTTCTCTGAACTTGTCTGCAAGTTTTCTGGAGCAATCAACGGCTTTTCCCATGTCAAGGTTGTTGGCGAACGTACCGCAGTTCATGGCACAAAGGTCAAGAAGGAAGAGCGAGCAAAGCGCTTGAAGGAAAAGAATAATATTGAGGTGGATGCGAACTTCTTCAAAAACAAGATAGTCTGCATTTGGGACGATGTGGTCACTACCGGCACTTCATTCTGTGCCTACACCGCACAATTAGAACAAGTAGGGGCGCACGTAACAAACGGCATTTTCCTCGGCAAGACATCATATAAATATGTACAGCAATGAAAAGAAAGAATAAGACAAAGTTTGACAAGGCTGTTTCGGCAGCCTTTACAGGACATCGCTTTTACAACTTCTCACAGCAGGAGGTCATAAGAGAGCGATTGACCAAAGCCATCCTCGAAGCTTACGAGCATGGCATCAGCAATTTTATTTCGGGATTCGCCATCGGTATTGACTTGATGGCAGCCCAGATTGTGCAGTCGTTGAAACCTTCCTGCCCGGGAATGACGCTTACCGCAGCCATTCCTTTCAGAGGTCAGGCAGATAGGTTCAAGCCCAGTGATAGGGTGGTTTATGATGGATTAATGGCTTCTGCAGATGAGGTGATCATCCTTTCAGAATACTATTACACCCGATGTTTTCTTGATCGAGACGAGTTCATGGTTGAGAATGCGTCCCTTCTCATTGCCTTCTATGATGGGAGAGAGAAGGGTGGAACCTACTACACTTTCAAGAAAGCCAACAGTTTGGGCATTCCGGTGGTAAATGTATATTGAATAACTCGCTAAATATCAAGCTTATGAATGAATTTGTTGACATCATCGTTATCTACATCGTTTTCCGTGTCATCCTCGCCTTCCTGGGCGCATGGTGGCATGGTGACGGACGCAACGATTTCAGACGAGACCGATAAAGGGATTGGTCTCGATAGTATTGCCAATCATCGTGGTGAAACCGCCTGGCAGACCGAAGAGTGTAGAATACCACCATTTATGCATCCATCTGTTTCCCTTATCTGCGATGCCTTGAAAGATTCAATTCTACGTTACATTGGCTTTTCTGAAAAATATTCTTAAATTTAATGCCGAAAAGCTGTATATTTCATCTTTTCTTTGTATTTTTGCAAAAGAATTACGAATTTAAGCACGAAAGATATGATATTACAATTTAAAGTAAAGAATTTCCTTTCTATAAGAGAAGAGCAGACGCTGGATTTTACGGCTTCTGCTGACAAAACGTATGAAGACTACGCTGTTGTTAAAATAAAAGGTGTTCGCATTTCCAAATTGGGCGTTGTTTACGGACCAAACGCATCTGGCAAGAGCAACATCCTCAAAGCTTTGGCTTGGTTCATTTTTTATTTGGTTGCAAGTCGTTCCAAGAAACCTGGTACAGGCACAGGACTGACACCATTCATGATGGATGAGGATAGCCGAAACCGAAACTCATCATTTGAATTGATTTTCTATATTGGTGATGTCAGATATGAATATTCCGTTGTCTTGAACAACCAAAAGATTTATAAGGAAGAACTGTACTTCTATCCCAATAACCGCCGTGCGCTCTTTTATGAGCGTACTTGGAATGAGGATAAGAGCAATTCTTCAATTTCTTTCGGACCATTGCTGAAGTTGTCTGCAACACAGAAACTGTTCATAGAGTCAAATTGCATTTCCAATGCTACGGTACTCACAACCTATAAGAATGCAAACGTTGAAAAGAATGTTGAACTTGACAAAGTCTTCAATTATTTTGAAAGCGAGTTCATGCCTTTGCTCAGCAAGAATGATAATCTTGGACAGTTAGCTAACGATGTGGTAAGATTGGATGCTGACAGCAAGAAGTTTATCTGCGAGATGCTTGAAAAGGCTGATTTCAACATTTCCGACATATACATCAAGGAAGAAAAAGGTGAGGTTTCTGAGGAAGCAATGGAGAAGTTCAGAAAGATAGCAAAAATCTTACATATCTCGGAACCTCAGGACAAGAGCATATCTACAGAAGAATTGTTCTTCACCCACAAGACTCCTTTCTATACGGGAAGTCTTTCTAACATGGTGGAATCGGAAGGTACCAACCGTATGTACGGTTTGTCGGCATTGTTATTTACACTTATCAAAAACAATCAGACATTGCTGTGTGATGAGTTGGAGAACTCGCTGCATTACGACCTGTTCACCCATATTATCAAGACATTCCTTGTAAATTCAGACCGGGCACAATTGATATTCTCTACTCATAGTCTTATGCTTCTTGACGAGGATTTTATCCGCAGGGATATGGTGTATTTTGCCAGCAAAAACGAATCGGGAGCGACAGAGATTTATCGTGCCAAGGATTTCGGTCTCCATAAGGAAGTGTCCATCCTCAATGCTTACAGAGCAGGAAAGTTGGGAGCGAAGCCTCAGTTGGGCAGTATATTTATTGACGAATAAGAAAGGAGGTTAACATGGAACAGAGACCGCTTGAATATACCGTCAAAATCTATTGTGAGGGTTTTACGGAATGGTACTACTTTGAATGGTTGCGCACCAACAACCGTTTCAAGTTCTCTATGGAGCCGGACATTCCCAAGAACAGCCGTAGTTCATATAAGCAGAACTTGAAACTCATAGACAAGGAACTTCGCAAGAACCCACAAGAACGTGCCGATGCGATATTTCTCGTCATCGATACCGATACCTTGGTCAAGAACAAAGCGCAATACGCCATTTATCAAGAAGCAAAGGAGAAATACAAAAAGCAAGGAGTTATTTTCATCGAGAGTCACCCTTGCATCGAAATTTGGTTTCTTTATCACCTCATGGATAAGTTTGCCCGAACAAACTTCGAGACATATGAGGCTTTGCGTCCTGCCATTGAAAATGTCCTGCCAAAATACGAGAAGACGGCTCGCTATTATCAGAAAAATAGCCTATTCCGTGAGAGCATATTGAAAAGCCAAACAAACAGGGAAAAGGCAATAGACTTCTCTATCAAGGCATGTAAATACGAGCCTATTGAGAATGAGATTGCCAATTACACAGAAGTGTTCAAGGCTATCCATTTCTTCCGCTTGCTACAGAAGTTTGCAGAAATAAGGTTGCTATTGGCTGAAAAACTACGTACCAATGTTGCCATTCAACCAACTGTCGCGAGCCATAAAGCATTGTCTGTCATGCAAAATGAGTATATCATTTGTACCTTGAAATATTCAGGTACAAAACTAAGATGTTTCTTCGCTGATGGACAATCGTTTGATATTGACGATACTAAGCCCTTAAATATAACGGACACTTTAATCGGATATCTTGCAGAACTTTTTAAACGAAATATTTAGGTCTTCGATGTTTAAGCCCTTTCCCGGCTTTCTCTTCCAGGATCACCAAAGGTGTTCCTGGAAGAGAAAGCCGGGAAACTGCACTGATGTGAAGCAAGCGTCACATTAGAGCAGCTTAGGGAGAGTGGTTAAGCCTTTATGCGGGGCACCGCCTTCACAACCAACATTATAGGCAAGTGTTACCTATAGCAGGGAATCAAGCTGAAGCCAAGAAACATGACGCAGAGTTTTCTGAGGTCTGATCGAAAAAAGCATCGGCTTGCCGTTGCACTTTTGTAAGATCATACAAAAGTGCAATTCTATGATTTCGTCTTGTTCGATATACACATACCTCTTTCACATTATTCAAGCATAGCTCTCAAGTCACCCAAGACTTGTGACGCCATCTCCCATGTACATTCGTCTTTGCTTGCTGCCATACGTAAGAGACCCTGATAGGCTTGATGGAGAATCGTGTTGCCATCAGGACTATCGAGAATCTGTTTAATGGTTATAGGGCTTTCTGCCATTAAAATATCACCATATAAGGATGTTGCTTGACAAGTATCACCATCCTGCTCGCATAGGATAGCAATGTCAAGCTGCCTTTTCTTTTTGATATCTGTGCTCATGTTAAACACTTTTTTTAGTTGAATGTGCTGCCGTCGCAATCGCGTCTCATGCTGTTTCCCGACTTACTGAAGGTGTTGCCGTCATCATCCATCATTTGCCCATTGGGACAACGATGGATATTCACACTATTGCCGTAGACATCGGTAGCCTGTTGGAAGTCTGAATCGTTATCTCTGCTGGATGACGATGATCTGCCATTACTGCTAGAAGATATGAAACCAAGCGCTATGCGGAACATTAGGTAGTATACGAGCAAGGCCAATGACAGCGCTACGATGTACGCCATCATGACATACGATAGAAGAATCCAACATAACTGTACCCTTGCCGCATGTTTGCCGTAGAGAATCTTTGTTGTGGAATAGTTTGAGACAAGCTTTAGAGGGTTTTGCATAGCCGACAGTCTGTCTTCCGGCATGATAGGTGCATCAGCTCTTTTGTCCCATCGTCTACGCATCTTCTCCCAACGGAAAAGATATTTGAATACTTGCACGATAATCCATATAGTGAATACCCCTTCTAGCAATCCCACAGTATATATTCCACCTATTACTATCCATCCCAGTACACCTATCGGTTCGTTGTCCTGTGCCTTGTCTGTGGCAGCGTTCTCCTCTGTGTCAACTTGTTTTTGAGTTGAGACTTTTTCGGTTTGTGGTTGCTTGTCAGGAGAAGCAGATTCCTTTTCTTGGACTTCTCCTTGACTTGTCTCTACCGTGGTTTTGTCGAATGTTTCATTGGTGCTTGCTTCTATCTGCTCCTGAGCACCAGTTTTGTCATTGGCTTTAATTCTTTCGCAGCAATAAGTAGCGACATAAGCCGTCTGCCCCTTGTACTCGAATTTTATCATGTCACCGTCCATTCCGAGTTCCTCAATCTCATAGCCTCTATGAATCATTCCGATTTTTTGAAGATAGTTGGGTGAATCCCACACGGTGAGATCTTGGTCGGTCACTCTCCATTTGTCGCCTTTGTCGGCCATTACAGAGAGCGAGGCAAGTATGCCAACCATGACAAGATAAACTCGCATCCAGCTACAATTGAAGATGCCTGATGGTGAAAATGTTTTTTCCATAAACCTAATTTACGCAACACTATAATTTGATATTTTTATAAGTACCTGAACAACGGAAAATTGTTTAGGGGTTTGCCATGTCAGAAATTTCACTTATCTTTGTGTTGCAAAAAAAATAATAAAACTCTGGATGACATGGCAAAAATACAAAATAAATTCTGAAAAACTCACTTTTTTGGGAGGATTTTTTCGATTACGGAGCAATTTAATGCTCTTTTGACTCAAACTATAGATTCTACCTTGGGATTGAGATGCACATTGTTTGGTTATCAATATAGCGAGATTCTACGCTCTCTGATGTGCGTATATCTTTGTGGTGGCTCATGTATTGAGGATGTTACAACTCACTTGATGAAACATTTGTCTCTTCATC
>OGKS01000452.1_pt1 | contig 23051 bp, 18 predicted proteins | sample 1572491 | NCBI WGS metagenome assembly OGKS01 (sample SAMEA2582153, study PRJEB24529) | metagenome | biome: Human gut stool | place: China | collected 2011
TTGGGCTTTGTTGTAAATAAAAATGTTTTTTAAAGATTTCGTATCTGTGAAAAGGCAAAAAATAAAAAGGGGTGCGTCACAGACTTATGACACACCCTCATTCTTAAACTTAACTTAACTAAAATCAATACAAATTTATTGAGGAAGAGCAGACAGACGTTTCTGATAATACTCTTTCACCTCATTCCAATGGTAATAAGGCCAAATATCAGTTTTTACAGGAATGTGAACCTCCTTCTCATTATGCAAGAACTTCACCAGTACATCACCACTCTTATTCTCGAAGAATACAAGTTGGACATTAGAAGCCATAGGAGTTGCCTTGAAATCACACCAATGCTTATAAACTTCAGCAGGTCCAGCCACAGCCACATCGAAGTTTTCTATCTGCAATAAAGCCAACAAAGGAATGACATTGCCATCATGTCCAAAGCGCAAGGTAGCTGCAATAGAACGATTCTTCATGGCAGAATCAGCAGACTCTATAATATTCTCCACAAGGGTTTTCGCATTAGCCATCACAAGACCCTTACTTGCTAAAGGATTTGCATTACAGATATAGAAGCGGTAATTGACGCACTGCCACAAATCAAACATTTCCTGAGCGGTGAAAATATCGTAGAAAGACAAAGGAGTTTCAATATCCTGCATATCTACTGCAATCCAATACAATCCCCACATCAAATTAGCAGGATTTACCTCGCAACGGATAAAATCAGCATTTGAAAATAATGAATTGACAAGACGGTCTGGCTTAACCTGTGCCGCCTCAAACTTGCGGTATTCCTCTACCCAAGGTCCCTTTTCTCCATGAGTAAAGGCATTAGAACGATCGGTATGATAATTGAGATAAGACATGTATTTCTCACTCATCTCATAATTGATATCAAGTTGAGGATTCAATCCCTTCAGACGGTCACCAAAAGCAACCATACTCATCGCACAACGGTAAACAACGGTAGAACGGGCAGAAATCTGGCGCTTGCCACGGAACACTTCAGGGAAGTTCTTCGACATACGCTCGGCAATACCCTGATGCTGACGAACACCCAGCGGAGTCAGATCGCCTCCATGTCCCTCAGTCTCTTTCCAAACAAGTTGTAATCGCTGCAACACATCCTTTCCCAAAGGAGTAAGACCATTTACAGCATCAGCTTTCGTCATCAGCTGGATAATCCACTGATAGTCACCGTCTCCCAAAAGATAGCGGGAACCATGTCTTCCATAATGGCTTACATAGAAAGGCTTATAACCCTTAGGGGCAGGAGTCTGCTTGGCTTCCACCTTAGGATAAGCCAGATAAACACCACCAGCCTTATTAAGGTCTGCACTAATTTCTTCAAATGTGGTTTGGGCATTTACGCCCAAACCAAAAGTAGCCAACACCAAGGCTAAAGTCTTTATTCTAAGATTCTTCATTTATGATTTATATATAGTAAGGTTTATCTTTATTTCCATGATTTTAATAACCATCATTTTGCTTCAACTGAGGGTTGTTGGAGAATTCAGTTTGAGGAATTGGGAACAATTGGAAATGATCATCTACATCTGCACCTAATCGCTCAGTATTTTTCCAGTCCCAGTTATATCCCTTGGTAAACTTGCCAAAACGAATCAGGTCGGTACGTCTTACCAACTCAGAAGCCAACTCACGCTGACGTTCAGACATCAGGAAATCGAGAGTAAGTTCATTCAAGCCAATGGTTCCAGAAACATCCGAGCGCACACCATTCTTGGCATATTTACCGCTCATATAAGCACGCTGACGGATTTCATTGACGTATTTCAAAGCCTCATCCTTGGTACCATCTGCTCCACGAAGAATCGCCTCAGCGGCAGTCAGGTAAGCTTCACCTGTACGGAAAAGTGGGAAGTCGATAGAGGTATAAGCATCACCACTTGCAGGTATTTGGTCGTCCTTGGTTACATTACGCCATTTAATATAGCCATAGCCACAGGTATATGTACTGGTCATTGCACCCTTAGAATCCCATGTTTCCTTCACTTGATTAGGCAAGGCTGTCATAAACTGCGCACGCTTATCCTTTTTATTATTTCCCCATGTATCATTTGTATCAAACATCACATCGTCCGCATCAAAGGCATCTACGAGAGTTGTCTTGGCTCTCACATTACCCCAGCCACGAGAACCGATACCAGTATTATAGAGTTCGTTCATCGGACCATTTACGAATGCCTTCACATAGAAGTTAGTACCAGCAGAACTCTGTGCTCTCTGTCCGTCCTGAACCAAAGGCCAGATGATTTCCTTGCATTGGTCATTGTCAGCAAGGAAAATCTGACGATAGTCAGAAGCCAGCGGATAATGGTTGTCATCAATTACCTTTTTAGCATAGGTCAGAGCATCATTATAATGGTTTTCACCTATCCATGTCTGCGCATTCAGGTACATACGGGAAAGCAGGAACCAGGCTGCCACACGATCTATTCTACCATAAACATTAGCACCAGGAGCCTTCAAGTCGCCATCGATATTCTTCAATTCACTTTCAGCAAATTCGAAAATTTGCTTGCGCGACCACTGTACAGGAATATCCTTCACACCGGTATTCTCGTCTATATAAGGCACGGCACCAAACATATCACACAAAGTAGCATAGCAATAAGCACGGATAAAACGAGCCTCAGCACGATAAGAAGCACACTCATCTCCCAACTGATTCCAGAGACCACGAGACTTCAGTTTATCCTCAGTACACTCACGCAACAATTCGTTGCAATAAGCTATAGTCATGTACAGACGCTGATAAGTCCAGCGGATAACCGAAGCATTAGAAGCATCCCACTGCAAATTCAGACACTTACGCAAACCATTGGAAGAAGAAGGCATGATGAAATCATCAGTACTTAACTCCTGAAGATAGAACATCAGGCGCACATAGCCAGAATATCCTTCATTGGCACCTTCAAGGTCACCGTCACCACCATCACCGCCTTTCTGTCCTGTCAGGATAAGAGAACTGTAACATTTTGCCAAAACACCCGTATAGCCATCAGCCGTATTATATACTTTTTCGCCCACCAACTGAGTTTCGTCAAGAGGCATTGTATCCAGGTCGCCAAAACATGAAGTAGTCAGGCTACCCATCAATATAAATATCAAAAGTTTAAAAATATTCTTTTTCATAATCCTATCGTTATTGAGACCATTTAGAAGTTAAGATTGAAAGACAATGAGTAGGTACGAGGACGTGGATAAACATTTCTGTCAATACCTGAGTATATTTCCGGATCAATACCAGAATAGCTGGTGAATGTGCAAACATTCTGTACAGCTGCCGATACACGCAGAGAAGAACTGCTGTTCCATAATTTCCTGAATGTATAACCCAAAGTGATATTGTCAATGCGGAAGAAGTCGCCACGCTGCAAGAAATAGTCAGAATATAACTGTTGCTGCTGGAAACCCTTTTCGGCTGTTACTTTCAATATATTGGAGAAATTGCCCTGATCGCTATAAACCTGCTGCTGATACTGGTCGGCCTCAATGTAATTATAGATGTAATTGCCGAAAGAACCATGACCTGTAATACCTAACTCCCACTGTTTGTAAGAGAATTGGGTATTGAAACCAAGATAAGACTTTGGCAATGCACACTTGTTGGCATAACGTGTCTCAGTAGCAGAAACAGAACCATCAGGCTGTACATATTTTCCCTCAATAGGCTTTCCATTCTCATCATAAGCCTGTTTTGCCAGATAGAAAGTATATGGGCGCTTACCTACCATGAAACATTCCACAAACTTACCTGTGCCAGAAATAGCACCCGTCTCTACATAAGAACCTTCGCTATCAGAAACATTCAGTTTAGTAATCTCAGAATCATTCCAGGTATAATTAAATCCTACAGTCCATGTAAAATCCTTGGTATCGATAGGCACAGCGTTGATAGAAAATTCCACACCCTTATTGTCCATCTCACCAATATTAGTGGTCAGGACAGCAGAATAGTTCACACCAGAAATCACAGGAATCGTATTCAGCAAATCCTTGGTATGGCGCTTGTAAACATCGAGCGAACCATAGATGCGGTTGTTAAGAAAACCATAGTCAAAACCAGCATTCCAAGTCTCTGTAGTCTCCCATTTAATGTCTCTATCATATCCGTTTGGGCGATAGGTATTGTACCATTTATCACCAAAAAGATAGCTGGACTCTGGATAAGATACAGAGAAAGTGGTCATGTAAGGATAGTCATTGATAATATCCTGCTGACCGGTAAGACCATAGCTCAGGCGCAACTTCAGATTGGTAAGCACCTTGCTGTTCTTAAGAAATTTCTCTTCCGAGAGTTTCCATCCCAAAGCTACAGAAGGAAAATAGCCCCATCTGTTTCCCTCTGCAAAACGGGAAGAAGCATCAGCACGCAAGGTAGCTGTAACCATATATTTATTGGTGAAAGCATAATTCAAGCGGCCATACAAAGACAGAAGATAATATTCTGACTCTGAATGTTTAGGAGAAAACAGTTCTTCACCTTCTGGAGAAAGAGTCGTATCATTAAACTTCTTCCAGAAATGCTGCCAGCCATAACCGGCCATTGCGCTCACATCATGTTTTTCTGCGAATGTATGCTGATAGTTTGCATAAAGATCCAACAGGGTGTTGCGCTTTTCCTGCTTGGAATCATAATCCAATCCCGTTCCATCCTTCTTATTGCCGGTGTACATCATGCCCGCCAAATCAGGAACATCCTTTGCATACTTGCTTTCCAGGATATCATAGCCTAAATTCATATTAAGTTGCAAATCTTCCAGACCATGTACCTTATAATTGATAGAAGCATTGCCTATAGAACGGTAAATCTTATTTTGCATATTCTGCAAGTCCAACTGCGCCATCGGGTTGTCGCCCTGAATAGCCATTGGCGCATTGCCATTCATCCAGATAAAATATCCCAATCCTGGATCTGTAGCAGAAGTTGCACTACCTGTTTTTACAGGACGAGTCGGATCATAAGACAAAGAACTGCCAACTACGCCTTCATCTACACGCTTGTTATCTTCATAGGAAGCCTTTACATTGACATTTAAGCTCAGATGATCTTTGAAGAATTTAGGTGAAATACCGCCATCGAATGTATAACGCTGATAGTTATTGCTACGAATGACACCATCCTGATTTGTATAACCGAGAGATACTCTCACCGGTATTTTCTTACGGATGCTTCCCGACATGGAAATATTATGGTCCATACCAAATGCCGTACGGTAAATCTCGTCTTGCCAATTGGTGTTGCTGCTACCCATTACGATATTATCTGGAACACCAGAAACAGTAGGAACAAATGCTCTGAACTCATCAGCACTCAATACTTCCAGACGGTCGGCAGTTGTACTCAAAGCAAAATTGGCAGAGTAATTGAACTTAGGTGCACCATTGGTTCCTTTTTTTGTAGTAATAACAATGACACCATTAGAAGCTCGCGAACCATAGATTGCCGTAGCAGAAGCATCTTTCAAGACGGTAAAGGTCTCTATATCATTAGGGTTTATACCACCGATAAGGTTAGTTCCGCCCTCAATAGAAGAGTTGTCAACAGGTACTCCATCAATAACAATTAACGGATCATTGGAAGCAGAAAGTGAAGCACCGCTTCGGATACGGATAGTAGAACCGGAACCAGGAGCACCAGAACTGGAAACCACATTTACACCAGCCACCTTACCAACCAGAGCATCCTGCGCACTTGATTTGGCACCACGGTTGAACTCATCTGGCTTAATAGCCGAAACAGAACCCGTAAGGTCATTCTTCTTGACGGTACCATAACCGACTACCACCACTTCATCCAACTGCTCATTATCAGGAGTCATCTTGATTTGCAAAGAAGAAGATGAAATCTGCACATCTTTGGCCTCATAACCAATATAGGAAACATGTAGTTCAGACGCATCTGCAGGTACGTCTTCAATCGTAAAATTTCCATCAATATCAGTTACAACACCTGTAGTTGTACCTTTTACCATGACCGTCACACCAATCATCGGTTCTCCCATTTCATCAAGGAGTTGACCAGTCACTCGCTTTATATTTTTCTTGCCAGGTTGTTTTTTAGATTGAGGTTTTACAATCAGATAATTTCCATTTTTCTCATAAGTGCAACCGCTTTCCTTTAATAAGAGGTTTAATATCTCCAATACATCCCCTTTTGTCTTACTGATGGTGACTGTGCGATTTGCATCAATCAACGACGAGTTGTAAGCTATCTTGTACTTAGAAGCCTTCTCGATTTTCTCAAACGCCGCCTTCAAAGAGACCTTGTTGGAACCGAGTGTCACTGTTTGAGCTGAAACTGCTAAATTTCCTGCCAGCAACAAACAAAAACATGAAGTTGAAATTCTTCTTAAATTCATAGATTTACTTATTAAAAGTTTATTATATTGTCTTATGTAGCTACGCATTGAAGACAATTATATTTTTCGTTGCACCCAATTACAATCCTGTTAAAATGAAATTTTTATTTCACTTTTTTTGTGTGTTCGCAAACAACTGTGGTTTGGTAAAACAAATGCGGTAATATTCTACGGATAATTTCATAAAAAGCCGTACATTTTTACATGTTTTCATAGTACTATATATATGAGAGGATAAACTCTAAAAAGACTATAATGCAGTATTATCTCTGAAAGATAGCACCACTATCTCTGAGAGTTAGCACTATAATTCTCTGTGCCCTAAAAGTGCTCCAGCCAGGGCACTTTGGTGCTTCAGCCAGGGCACATTAGTGCCGTAAGCAAGCATTTTGGAAATATAGGGGTATTTATCGAATATCAGGATTTTTTTAGAAACAGCACTCATAAAATCTCGTCACCCTTCATTTTTCCGCCTGAATCCCATGTGTTTATCGGAGTTTCAGGGGGTGAAGGGTGCATTTCAACCCTTCATCACCCTTCATCATATTATTAATCAGAGGCATTCGTGAATTTCTCTTTACATTTTCCTTGCTGAGATTTCTGTGTTTTCAACTGAATCTTATTTGTGTGTGAATATTGAAAATATGAACAAGGAAAAGAAGGTACTGAAAATCAGACAGTTAGGATTTTTGTGATTGAAGAATAATGTTTATAAGGCTCTCATGTCGTACGACATGGGTCCCTATAAACGTACGATTGCATCACTATTGTCGTACGACATGGGATTATATAGTCGTACAACATGAGATTATAATAAAGCATTACTATTATTCTTTGATGCGAAAAGTTGTAAAAAGAGAATCGTTTTTATGCTGAAATCCATTTCTTGAGAGCTACATCGACTAAAAACGAATTGGCAAAATCTAGAAGGAAATATTTACAATGAAGAAAGACATTCGTTTCTCTCTTATTCCCATCCTGGGTTAACTGCTGGGGCTAATTCAAGCTTCTATTAAGACTAACCATTAGCTCCTATTAAGGTTAATCATCGCCTCCTATTATGCTTATTTTAAGTTCAAATCCCCTTAGGTAACTACTCAGCACCCCTATTGAAAACTTTGAATAGAAAAGCCTTGGAATATGAAAGCGGCTTCGATAGTCAATGAAGCCTATTTCGTAGAGCAATGAAAGCGGCTTCGTAAGCAGTTGAAGCCTATTGCATTATTCTGATAGAAACTATAAAAAATACAGTTGACCACTTTAAACTTTATTAATAATACACGTTGACTCACAGTATTAACGTAACAACTCATGACTATATGGGTGCTGAGTAATTACCCCCTTAGGATGAAGGGTGATGAAGGGTGAAGTTCACCTGCGAACGACCATTCAAAAATGGCACTTTCTAAAATATAGACCGGGAAATTTGGAGGTTACAAATTTATTGCTTAATTTTGCAAATGGTAAAGCTAAAATACATTTAAGCCATGGCTATAAGAGAAAGAAGAAAGCGAATCTATCGCAAGCGCATACCTTACGGCATGCAGAACTTTGAGGATATTAGGGAGAGGGATTGTTACTATGTGGACAAGACCTCATTCATAGAAGATATAGAAGACTCCAATATGTACTTCTTCTATATCCGCCCTCGCCGTTTTGGCAAGAGCCTCACCCTCTCCATGCTTGAACATTACTACGACATCAACAAGAAGGACAAGTTTGAGTCCCTCTTCGGTGGATTGTACATTGGCGAAAATCCTACGCCAGAACATAATACATATCTCATCATTCACCTCAATTTCGCTGAAGTGGACGCAGGTATAGACAATTATCAAAGTGGATTGGATGTGCATTGTAACATTATGTTCAATTCATTCTGTAACCAATATGCCCATTTGCTTCCTCCTGATGCAAAGGATGGGTTGAACAGAGAAATTGGTGCCATAGGACAACTTAGGTATTTATGTCAGGTTTGCAAGGAAGCTAACCAGAAAATCTATCTCTTTATCGACGAGTACGACAACTTTACCAACACAATCCTTGCCAACGAGGAGCATCTGGAGCGATACCGCAACCAGACTCATGGAGAGGGTTATCTACGTCGCTTCTTCAACACCATCAAGGGTGCAGCCGGCTCGGCTTTGGGACGTGTCTTCGTCACGGGTGTAAGCCCTGTCACTATGGACGACCTCACCAGTGGCTTCAACATCGGCACGAATTACTCGCTAACTCCACAATTCAATGAGATGACGGGATTCACCGAGGAGGAAGTGCGGGAGATGTTGGGCTATTACTCAAGCGTCTTGCCGTTCAACCATACCGTAGATGAGCTCATCACCGTGATGAAGCCATGGTACGACAACTATTGTTTCGCTGTCAAGAAATATGGAAAGTCCACCATGTATAATTCCGTAATGGTACTCTACTTCTTGGATAATTACATCCGTAACGAATACGATATTCCAGACTCGATGGTGGAGAGTAATGTTCGCACGGATTACAGTAAGCTGCGCATGCTTATCCGTCACGACAAGGAGTTCGCCCATGATGCCAGTGTCATCCAGCAGTTGGTCACCAAGGGATACGTTACAGGCAAGCTCGTAGAAAATTTCCCAGCCGACCATATCAACGACCCTGACAACTTCGTGAGCCTGCTCTTCTATTTCGGCATGCTGACAATAGATGGAGAATATAAAGGCGAAACAAAGTTTGTCATCCCTAACGAGGTGGTGCGTGACCAGATGTACACCTATCTTCTCGACACCTACAAGGAAAACAACTTGATCTACGATACTTATAACAAGACCCAGTTGGAGAGCAAACTGGCTTACGATGGCAACTACAAGGCTTATTTCGAGTTCATCGCTGATAGCCTGAAACGCTATTCTTCGCAGCGTGACAAGCAGAAGGGCGAGGCTTTCGTGCATGGTTTCACCTTGGCGATGGCAAGCCAGTGCCGCTTCTATCGCCCTATCTCCGAGTTGGACAATGATGGCGGCTATGCCGACATCTTCCTCTCCCCTCTTTGCGACATCTACAAGGACATGGTGGACAGCTACATCATCGAACTGAAATATTGCAAGACGAGCACCACGGACCAGCAAGTGAAAGAACTCCTCAAGGAAGCCTCTGCGCAAATCACCCGTTATGCCGATAGCGACATAGTGAGAGATGCCGTAAAGACCACCCATCTACACAAGCTCGTAGTGATGTATCGAGGAGCAGAGATGGTGGTTTGCGAGGAAATCAAATGATGGCATTAATCATCACATGGGGCAAGTTTTCAATAGAAGCGCAAGTACAAAATATAAGAAAGCGCTTTATTAAGGTCTAATGATGCGCATCGTTAGATGTTAATGATACGCATCGTTAGATGTTAATGATGCGCATCGTTAGATCATGCAGATCTCATATAAGCTATATCATTGAAAATCAACAAATTACGTTCCATTTTTAAGACAGCAATTTTCCGTCTGATGGAAGATGCTTTCAAAGCTGTGCAATGTTTCTCTTGATCCACAACTTGAAGAATGGATCGTTAAAGGAAATTATGTCACCATCCACATCTATAAAATCACGAGCTACCAATGCCTTCTTAACACCCTGCACATTTGCAGAACTTTCCAAGTGATACTCACTCAGAACCTCCCGACGAGAAAGACCGGTATTGATACCATTTGCCACAGCAATGAGGAAATTTTTCTGGTAAACCGTCAAGGTTTCCATATCACGCTGATAGAACAGACGATTCTGATCCAAAAGTTCATCAATCGCTTGATCTATCATCTGATCCGCAACGTCAGGACTTGCTTTGTACCAGATGAGCCAAGCCAGATGTTGGACAAGCGAAGAGAGGTTCTCTGAGATACGACAAATCCTGATAGCCTGTTCCTCCGTTATATGCTTCCCTGTTTTCTTTTTTTTTACAAAAAAGTAATAATCTTTTTAGTAAGAACTTTATTACTAATTAACTATTTACTAATTATACAACTGAGGCTAAGATTTTTCTCAATTCCTGCTCATACTGTACTGCATCCTCAAAGCAGATGGCCTGCATTCCGAATTTTCGTGCAGCTTCTACATTTTCCATTCTGTCGTCTGCAAAAAGGCATTCTTCTGGCAGTAGAGAATACTTCTGGCAAAGGCGCTCGTAAATCGCCTGGTCTGGCTTGATGATCTTTTCCTCAGACGAAATGACCTGTCCTTCCAATAGTTGGAAAATCGAATATTGCGCCATTGTCTCGTGACACTTGGTACACCAGTTGGAAAGACCATAAAGGTGGTAACCTTCTGACTTCAATTGAGCCAGCAGGTCTCGCATCCCCTCCTTTTCGCCACGCACAAATTCATTGAAGCGCTGGGCTACCACCGCAATCTCGTTCTTATATTGCGGCATGATCTGCTGCATTTTGCAGAAGGTGTCCTCAAAAGAGTCTCCCCGATCCATATTCTCATTCCACTTACCGTCTATCAGAAGATGATAGAATTCTTCTGCCTGTTCGTGGGTCTTGAATATTTGGTCAAGAGTTTCAAAGTATTCGTAATCTACGAGCACTTTGCCGAAATCAAAAATCAAATTCTTTATCATAATCAATCTTGAATAAAAAAAGGGCGATTTCTTACCCAAATCCCTGTTTTCGAAAGAGATTTGGGTAAAGAACCGCCTTCTTATTTCAGTATAACTTCATCTTTTCTCACTTCATATTCCAAACCTGGAACCAAGTTTTTCAAGACATTCATGGCACCCGAAAGGGTTTCACCACGGTTGAAATGAACTGTAACCTTCGTGTTCTTATAACGCTGCGAACGGAAGGAGAATTTTACTCCGTATGCATCGTCCATTATCTGAGCAGCTTCTGCGAGAGTTACGTCATTGAGATCTATCTGCTTGTTTCTCCAGCCCAGACCATTATTTCCCTTGGAAACCTGGCGGAGATTTACCGACTTGGTCTTTACATTATAAACCAGCTGGTCGTCTGGATTCATACTATATACCTTGTCCTCACCTACAATTCTGAGTTCTATCTTACCCGTTTTGAGCGTAGTAGTAACTTCCTCGTCGGTAGTATAAGAAGAAACCGAGAAAGAAGTACCCAAATCAGTAATCTCAAAGTGAGGAGTGCTGACATGGAACGGATGCTTGTCATCATGCTTGATATCGAAGAAAGCCTCACCTGCCAAGAACACCTTTCGCTCCTTGCCTTCAAAAGAAGCAGGATAGAGGAGCACAGAACCCTGACTGAGTTTCACCTTCGTTCCATCAGCCAAAGCCAATGTTTTAGATTCACCTTTTATAGTATGTTCCTGCATCATCGCTATAGCCTGTGATGCTTTCAGATCATTACGCATCTGAACATAAATCTTGCCGAAGACGACAAGCATAACCAGCGGAATGACAAGAGCAGCCACTCTTTGCCAAGTGAAGATTTGGAATGTTTTACCCTTACTACTATCAATGTCTTTCCTGAAAAGCCGTTTATAAGCAGTTGATATTTCCTCTTCGTCCATATATGCAGAGTCTGCCTTATCCCACAAAGTACGCAAGGCCTCATCTTCCTCCTTCTCATCTTTCGAATCCGATAATCTCTGTAAGACCCTTTCCTTTATTTCGCCTGATACGACATGTTCTGAATAATAATCTATGATATCCTTAATCTTCGTTGCCATATTTTTACCTGTAATTTCTTTTTAAGACATTTTTCAAAGATGTTACACCCAATGCAATTGCAATAAAATCATCAAATATAAGGCTTTTTTGATTTCTTTAAGAGCTAAATTGAGATGATTTTCTACGGTTTTCTTCTGCAACCCCAACTGTTGGGCTATCTCTTCGTTCTTGAGATGTTGCTCCCGGCTCATGCGGTAGATGGTCTGTCGCTGCGGGGGCATATTCTCCACAATCATGTCGATAAGTAGTTGGGTGTCCTTGGCCACGATTTCCTCATGCGGCGAGGCGATGTTGGCACATTGGTCAGGCAAGGAATCGATGTCTATCGGAATCACTCGCTTGGTGGAAATATAATTGATAACGGTATATTTCGCCAATATAAAAAGGTAGGAATCGAAGTCTTTGATTTCCGCGAATTTCTGGCGCTTCTTCCAGATTTTCTCAAAGATAATCTGGCAAACGTCATCGGCATCATCCATGTTTTTCAGCAACATGGAGACGAAGCGATGCACTTTAGGATAAAACTTGCGGAACATGATGCCGTAAGCTTTTTCATCGCCCTGAGACATGAGTAATATTACTTCTTTTTCGATTTCCATTTAAACAGGTTTTCTTCGTTTTTTTGTAATGCACGGCATGATATTGGAGGGCATTACATGAATTATGCAATTGCAAAGATAATACAAATAAACGAATTCTCCATCGTTTTTGATAAGAAAATTGCGTTACAATTGAAAAATGGCATGATAGCAAGAGATTTGACAGGGGAAAATTTTAAACAAAAAATGACTTTGACTGGATACAGCAACAGGAATTTTGTTATTATCTCATAAAAAACATATAAATTGCCTTAAAATCAAGGAAAATGGAATCACGTATCGAGATTTTTACTATATTTGCAAATAGTTTTTTCGGAAACTAACCTAAATAAGAAGTGAATTGATAATCCAGTAATAACAACTTAAAATTAGAGATGATGAAGAAATTATTTTTAATGGCAGTTATCATGCTGTCTTCAGTAAGTATTTTTGCTCAGAGCAGAGTGGGTACTACAACTATCCAGCCTAAGATCGGTTTGAACGTATCTTCCGTAGGTGATGGAGACTGGAAAGCTGGTTGCGTATTCGGTGCAGAATTGCAGCACCAGTTTAATGCAAAAGCTGCCATCGCAGGTGGACTTCTCTATTCCTTCCAAGGAACTAAACATGATGAATATTCTTGGAATCCAGGATATTTGAACATTCCTATCACGCTCAACTATTATGTTGCCCGCAACTTCGCACTCAAGGCAGGTATTCAGCCTGCATTCATGGTTGCCAAGGACGAGGCTAAGGATGTCAACACCTTCGACTTTGCAATTCCTGTGGGAATGTCTTACGAGTTCAACAACTTCGTACTGGATGCTCGCTACAACATCGGTGTCACAAAGGTTCCAAAGCATGGCGACGGCTACACCAACGTGCTCCAGCTGACCATTGGTTATAAATTCAAGCTGTAAGATATAGATTACTCTTATACATAAACTTTTATACTCATAAATCCCAAGCCGGCTTTTCTGCTGACTTGGGATTTGCTTTTCCGGAAATCCGTGATTATCCGTGATGTAATCTTAATCGATATCTTCTATACTTTTCTATATTTTTGCTTTTTATCTTTAGGAAAACTAGGTATAGTCATCTCCAAGATTCCCGCATCTACCAAATTAGCTATATATTTCTTACGATTCTTAGACTGATTTGATATTCCTATAAAATCCATGATTTCTTGAGCAGTGCGAGGGATAGAACAAAAATCCACGACTTTTTTCTGACGCTGAGATAATAGTACACTACTCTTGATGGTTACTTCATCATCGTGATGGTTACTTTTGATGGTTACTTCACCATCGTGATGGTTACTTTTGATAGTTACTTCATCATCGTGATGGTTACTTCTCCTAAAAATGACAACAAATTCATGGATCTTAGGCTCATTATAAAACTCAACATCACCATCATAACGAATAGCTCGTAGTATGCCACTTCCGATACCCGTATAAGGTAACAAATAAATAGCATTATCAAACAGTAAGCTATTTCTTGGAAACGAAATACCACGTTTAATATCATCCACGGTCAACCCATGAGTCAATTCCCCAGGACTATGAATTTCAACCCTATTATCAAATATCAAAACACGAATAGGTGCTTGCCATGTCAGCGAGCGATGCACCAGTGAGTTAACAACAATTTCAGACAGAGATTCTATGGGAATTTCCAGCTCCCCTAAACTATTAAATTCAGAAGACACTTGAATTCGTTTTAAATTACGATTCAAAAAAGTCATAACCATATCATACTGATGCTTCATGTTGCCTTCCATATCAACATGATTAACTTTATCTCGAAATTCTGTACCAGAAATCTCGTTTCCCCAAAAGTTTACACATTTGATGGTCAAGGCAGGGAAATAACGTTGCGGAGACTTTCCAAAAAGCAACAAAGCTGCCAATGTTAAGTTTCCGTTAGGCAAAACGAGACCTATATTTTTCAACAAGCACTCCACATCAAGCCCCGAGCCGACATAACCAACTAATTCGTTAATGGACATCAAGTTTGCTTTATCCGCACTTATTCCTTGGGTTTTACATGCCGTTTCAAAACGACGGAGCAAAAAAGCCTTTAATGTAGCAGCATCTAAATCATCAACTGAAGTATTTTCAATTTCTTGTGCATCTGGGCGATATACGATGTGGCTCGTCATCATATCCGCCAATTCAGAATTATCAAAAACCTTTCGTTTGTCAGAACCATTCTTCACCCAAATAATGCCCTTATTATCTCTATATGGCTTATTTTTTCCTTCAGGTACTGTCACAATCAGAATCACTTGACCATCAACGTCAATAGTTTCTGTTTGAACTAAAATAGAAGGTTTCACATTTTCTGAAGCCGTATTGCTCACCAACGTTGTCAATTTCTGCAACTCTTCAAAAGAAAGCCCATTGAGTTCACCTGTTTTATCATTAACCCCAATCAACAACTGTCCTCCCAGGCTATTGCTAAAGGCGGTTAGTTCACACCCCAACTTATAAGCATCATCTATACGTTCCTTAAACTGTACAGTAGATGTTTCACCCATCCGTATGATATGTAATAATTCGTCAACCTTCATATTTTTCGATTTTGGGACAAAGATAGTGATATTATTCGTATTCTCCAAACTAATGCCTGGAAAAATACGAAAAATCGTGAACCTCTTTCTTTTGTAAAGATGTCGTTACTCGGAGAGAGCTAAACGGAACCCGAGATCAAGGTCACGGTCGACATAAATGGCACCATAACGGCACGAAGGACTACTGCGCCTCACATTTTTAGCCCAACTTCCGCCACGGTTCACATGACGCGACCCACTAGTCGCACCAGTTGGATTTGTCTGTGAGGAACTATAATAAGAACCATACCAATCCTGACACCATTCCAATACGTTACCTGTCATATCATAAATGCCCAACTCATTAGCTTGCTTCGTACCTACAGGATGAGTCTTGTCGCCACTATTACCATCATACCAAGCGACATCAGAGATATTGGAGCTTCCGCTATATTGATAGCCTCTACTCTTCTTGCCACCACGAGCCGCATACTCCCATTCTGCCTCGGTTGGCAGACGGAACTTTCTGCCTGTCATACTGTTCAACTTAGAAATAAACCTTTGACAATCCTTCCACCTTACATAATTCACAGGAAGGTTGTCACCTTTGAAATAAGAAGGATTTTTCCCCATTACGGCTTGCCATAGAGCCTGAGTAACCTCATACTTGCCCATATAGTAGTCATTGGTCAAGGTCACTTGATGCACAGGCTTCTCGTCATCATAAGGGTCTTTCATCTCCGATGTCGCTCCCATCATGAACGTTCCAGCCTCAACCTTCACCATCTCGATACAGATACCATCTTTCACAGGAATAGTAATGGCATCGTCAGATATTGTATTAGAAGGAACCGCTGGTACCTGAACTGGCGAAACAGAAACGGTTGAAACGGTCGTAGATACATCTGCTGGATTCGAAGACATACCCATTTGATTCAGCACCAATACATAAGTCCTATTTTTCTCGACACTCTCAACACCATAATCAGCAAACTTTATCATCAAAGGAAGATAATTTTTGGCTGTCACTTGCATTTGGCGTGAGCCGTGAGTCAGATATACCCATGTCTCATAATCTTCTTTCAGCAATGGCAATATCACATTTCCCTTTACATTCAAGATGTCACCCACAAACTGCACCTTGACCAAGGCGCAAGGCGCATCGTTCAAGTCCTTGCGTGGCTGAGTCTGGGCACTAATGTCAGAAGCGGCAAGAGAGAAAGACTCTACTGCGAGTTTCTGAGCAGATGCACCAAAACTTAGTAACAAGCTGAGTATAAGAAATAATATACGTTTCATTTTTTCTTTGTTTTTGTGCTCTTTCCATACATGGTATTCCAAGTAGCCCTAGTTATTGCACGATTTATAGAATTAGGTTTGGCTACACCTATCATTTGTTTAGCAGCAACATTTCCAAGTTGTGCAGCTCTCTTATATAAATCTTGAGACTTTTCATAATCGTACTTTTTTCCACCAATACCATACATATAATAACTTGCCAAAGCATTTAATGCCTGTGGTTCGTTAGCATCACAAGCTTTTTCCAGCCAATAGAGATGTCTTTCCATATTGCGTTCTACTCCACCTTTTGCCTGTTGTAAAAGAATGGAAGCTAACAACATGGAAGAGGAATTGCCTTGTTCCGCTCCTTTCTCTGCCCATTTTAAAGCCTGCAAATATTTTTCACGGTCATTATAACCTTGCGCAATTTTATAACACGTTATTCCATCTGGCAAGTTGTTAGTACCTAACAGTTCTATTGGATAGCTTACATATAGTTCATAAGTTCTTTTTGCAATAGGCTTTCCTGATTTATAATTGACAAAATTAGCCTTCATTTTTGGATAATTTTCATACTCTATCTCAATATAGTCTGCTCCATCAGAAACATAAATCCAATATTCATTGGTTTTAAATAACGCTTTTCCAACGATTTTCCCACCAAATTTTACATTATCAAAAGGGAATTTTACCTTTACTAACGCACATGAATGTCCGTTTTTATCCTTTCGCTCATTTACAGAAGCCGACAAATCAGTATTCACTAATTCCATACCTTGCACAGTAAGTATGTCATCGTTTGCCTTCGAACTATTCGTGTCATCACTATTTCCAATTTTTGATGCTTCTGAAACGTGCCCATTTTTTTCTGCCTTTTCATACCAAGCCGATGCCTCTTCTTTATTTTTCTTCACACCTTTACCATGACTATAGCATTCAGCCACCTTATATTGTCCCTTTACATACCCTAATTTGGCACTTTGCAGATAATATCCAAATGCTTTTTGATAGTCTCTATCAACTGGCCATCCAGGAATTTTTATAATCGAAGGAGTTTTCTGCCCCCATACAATACAAGAATACATATCGCCAAGACCATATAAAGCTTTTGGGTGATTTAATGCCGAAGCCTTCTTCAACAAATCCAAATAATCATTATATTTGTTGCTATTCATACTAACCACTGCTTGTTGATAAAGTTTTTCTGCTTCTTCACTAATATTCCAATTTTCTTCACTAAATGTAGGCAAAGCCTCTTTAACTTCAGGTATTTCCAACACAACCTGATAGCATTTACCCCCTTGCAAAGAAATCTCAAAATTACTAAAGTTAATCATCAAAGAGTTTGCTCCCTTACGTTTCACATTCAAGTATTTTGTACCCTTCGTTAAGAATATTCGATAAGCATCTCCAATATAGGATACATTAGAAATAATGTTACCTTCAAAAGACACTTCTCCTTTTGGCATCTTCAGCAACACCAATGCACAGAAATCATCATTGAAATCTCTTGGGTAAGAAACATCAGTTAGTTTATAAGGCTTGATTTCCTTTACTTTCAAATCTTGGGCCGACACATTCTGAAGCATCACAACCACAAATAATAGAATTATTATAGATCTCATAGCTAAAAATTTAATATCAAAACATTTAAATTTATCAGTGAACAGAGAGAGCCAGGCGAAGCCCGAGGTCGTAGTGACGGAAATCTGGAGCAAAGTTGCGACGAAACGACAAACAGCAGAACCACGCAAAGCTGCCCCAGCCACCACCACGGAGCACACGGAACGCCCCACTATAGGAACCTGTAGGATTCGTCTGAGAGAAACTTGAATAAGAACCATACCTATCCGAACACCATTCCCATACGTTACCACTCATGTCATAAATCCCCAACTCATTAGCTTGTTTCGTACCTACAGGATGTGTTTTATTGGCACTATTGTCTTTATACCAAACAACATCAGAGATGTTTGAACTGCCACTATACTGATAGCAGCGACTCTTCTTGCCACCACGAGCGGCATACTCCCATTCTGCCTCGGTTGGCAAGCGGAATTTTCTGCCTGCCAAGCTATTTAACTTGGAAATAAACTCCTGGCAATCGTTCCAACTCACTTTCTCTACTGGAAGGTTATCACCCTTGAAGTTAGATGGATTACTCCCCATCACCGCTTGCCATAAAGCCTGGGTCACCTCGTACTTACCCATATAGTAATCATTGGTCAAAGTCACTTGATGCACAGGTTTCTCATCACTATCAGGGTCATCATAAGAATCTTTCATCTCTGAGGTCGCGCCCATCATAAACGTTCCTGCCTCCACTTTCACCATCTCAATACTGATTCCATCTTTCACAGGGATGGAAATCGCATTGCTACCCGAAGCAACAGAAGGGAAACCAGACGAATTATTCGATGAAGAAGCTACATACGTATTTGACGATTGTTGATTTTCAGATTGCTGTTGATTCACAATTCCTGCACCAACAGATTCCTTCATCAAGGTAATCTGTAGATTACTCGGAGCGGAAGCCTTCAACTTCACCGTTCCCTCTTCCGACTCATAACCATCACAAGCAACTATATAGGAATGCTGACCGACGGGCAAGGTCGTCTTTGCCACTCCATTGCTCCCTCTCACCATCTTGTTATCCACAAGGACCGTGGCGGTAGAAGGGGTATATCTGATGATGAGAGTTTGGCTTTGCTGCATAACAGACTCAGCACTACCAACAGGCTTGGTCAATACCAATACATACGTCTTGTTTTTCTCCACCTGACTGATGCCATAGTTAGAGAAATCTACCATAATAGGAAGGTAATCCTTGGTCAACACCTTCATCTGCTGCGAGCCATGGGTCATGTAAGCCCAAGTTTCGTTACCTTTCTTCACCAAAGGCTTGATGACATTCCCTTCCACATCGAGGATGTCACCCACGAACTGCACCTTGACCAAGGCGCAAGGCGCATCGTTCAAGTCTTTGCGTTGCTGCGTCTGGGCACTGATATCCGTAGCGGCAAGAGAGAAAGACTTCACTTGCAGTTCTTGCGAATATATGCCAAGACATAGCAATATGCCAAATACAAAGAATAATACTCTTTTCATCCTTATTGAATATTCTTCAATTCATTTTCCATTTTCTTGATATCCTCGATGATGCTTCCATTGCAGTCGTATGCTATCGCCTTGTTTTGCCAATACTCTGCCTTTTCCTCATTCACCTCGACACCTCTTCCAAAACGATAGCAGCGAGAGAGATGATACAACGCATAAGCACTCGGAACATCCGACTCCGCATTTTTCAAGAACCAATGAACAGCCTCAGCATAATCACGTTTGACCCCTTTTCCATAATAATAGCATTCTCCCAAGCTAGTATAAGCTTCTGCATAACCTTGTTTGGCTGATTTAGTAAATAGCTCAAATGCTTTTTTCTGATCAACATCGACACCTCTGCCTTCCAAATAGCAGCCACCTAGATAATATTGCCCCTCACTATCCCCTTGCTTGGCGGCTTTCTCAAATTCCTCAAAAGCTCTAAAACCCACAGGAGGAACACCTTTGCCAAGGACATAGCACAAGCCATAAGCTACCTGTGCGGGAGCATAGCCTTGATTAGCAGACTTTGCATACCAAATGGCAGCCTGTTTATAACTTTGTATGGCACCATCATCGCCATACCAATAACAATCGCCCAACTCATATTGCGCCTTTGCGTCGCCAGCCTTAGCCTTTTTCAGCAATTGTTCAAATCCCGAAGCATTCTGTGCAAGCACATTAAGCATACAGCATATTAGCAAAATCAATAATGGTATTCTTTTCATTGTATCTCGCTTTTAAATATTATATTTCATGATTATTTATTCTTGCTTTCAAGTTCCTTGGCTTTCTGATTCCAATAATTAGCTTGATTCAAGTCTTTCTTGACTCCATAACCATTGGTATAACACTCAGATAACCCATACATAGCTTGATATACGCCTTTATCTGCCGCCTTGTGATATAGCTCAAAAGCCTTGCCATAGTCTTGTGCCACACCTTGACCATTATAGTACTTGTTGGCCAAGCAACAGATAGCATCAGCATCACCATTATCTGCCGCTCTTCTATACCACTTAATAGCCTCCGCATAATCTTGAGTGACACCCAGACCTTCTGAATACATATAACCTAATTGATGTTGAGCTGTAGAAGATCCTTGATATGCTGCTTTTACATACCATTTGACAGCCTCAAGATAGTTTTGTGCTACTCCTGCTCCATCAAAATAACATTCTGCTATATTTACTTGAGCTTCCTCATCACCCTGTTTTGCCGCTTTTTCATACCATTGTGCAGCAGCCGTATAGTTCCTCCGCACGCCCCTTCCATAGCAGTAACAATCACCCAAACGGCATTGGGCTTTTATATTTCCTTGGTTAGCTGACTTCTCAAACCATACTGCCGCTTGCTCTAAATCTTTATTTACTCCTTCTCCGCTAATATATAAACAAGCTAGATTAAATTGAGCCACAGCTTCACCTTTTTTTGCGCCTATGAAATATAATTTTGCAGCTACTTGCATATTTTTATTTACACCAAGACCATATTGATAGCAATACCCTAGATTTGTTGCAGCTGCCGAACTTTGTGTCAGTTCATAAGCTTTACTAAAGGACTCCACCGCCTTTTTATAATCACCACTAGCTAAAGCTTTTTTTCCTATTTCTTCAATTGAATCAGATTCATTTATCACTTTAACCCCATCAGCTTGCCTAAATGCCTCAAAAGACTTTATAGCCGCTTGAAGGTTCTCTGCTTTAATACCTATAAGATATCCAACATCAAAATAATAAGTTCCTTTATCTTCAAATTGAAACTCTTTGCACTCCTGCGCAAAAGTTCGATTTACAAAAAAGCCCGATAAGAACATCAAAAGTCCTATTTTCCAAATTCTTTGTTTCATACTCATATCCATTTATGTTATCATTATTTTTTAAGACACGCAGGAATTTCCTTGTCATCATAATACCCCAATTTTGCCAGATATTGGATGAGCAACTTAGCCTTATCCATATCTACTCTGGCAGAATAAGCTTTTTGTGCAAAAGAGTCCGCTAAGTCATATTTCTTTACTTCCAAATAATGTTTTGCCAAAGGGAAATAAACCATACTTTCTCCTGATGCAGCCATTTGCTCTATCGTTTTCCAGTCACCATTGGCTGAGGCTACTTTGATTTTGTCCAGCACTTCAAGATTGTAATGGGTGATATTCTCCACTGGTTTGTTGACGACTACCGCTTCCAAATCTAATACATAGGTCGCTTTACTTATCACATTATTTATTCCATAATCAGGGAAATAGACTTTCAGCGGTTTATTGTGTTTGGGAATGATCCGAAGTTCCTTTGTGCCATTAGACAAATACACCCATTTCTCAGCGTAATTATCTATTGTCTTGATGACATTTCCTTCCACCTTGGCAATTTCATCGTTCAATAGAACTTTCACCAAGGCGCAAGCCTCGCCATTGAGATCTTTCACCTCATTCACCGATGCAGACAAGTCATTGCTTGCCAATGTAAAAGACTTCACATTCAGCTCTTGCGCAAATGTACCAAGACTTAGAAATATGCTAAATATAAATAATAAACTTCGTTTCATTTTTTCACACAATTAAATCGGCTTCGCCGATGATGATTGATTCGATGTCTGTCGAGATGGTCTGTCCCGAGGCTCATCCTTCGCCTCTCCTTTTGACCATCACGACTGCCATCTCAATTTGCCTTTTTAGCTTAGGACCTTTTTTGTAAAGATGTCGTTACTCGGAGAGAACCAGACGAAGCCCGAAGTTGTAGTAAGGGCAATCCGGAATGCGGCAGTAACGGTACGACGAACGGCAGCTCCACGCATTGTCGTAGCAGCAACCACCACGGTGCACACGACACCACGCACTATCGGCAACTGTAGGATTCGTCTGAGAGGAACTCGAATAAGAACCATACCAATCCGAACACCATTCCCGTACGTTACCACTCATATCATAAATCCCTAACTCATTAGCTTGCTTCGTACCTACAGGGTGAGTCTTGCTGCCACTATTTCCATCATACCAAGCTACATCAGAGATGTTTGAGCTTCCACTATATTGATAGCTGCGACTCTTCTTGCCACCACGAGCAGCATACTCCCATTCTGCCTCCGTCGGCAAGCGGAACTTTCTGCCTGTCAAGCTATTCAACTTGGAAATGAACTCCTGACAATCGTCCCAACTTACCATTTCTACAGGAAGATTATCACCCTTGTATCTTGAAGGATTACTCCCCATCACCGCTTCCCACAATGCCTGGGTAACCTCGTATTTACTCATATAATAATCATTGGTCAAAGTCACTTGATGCACAGGCTTCTCTTCATCATCAGGGTCTTTCATCTCCGAGGTTGCTCCCATCATAAATGTGCCAGCCTCCACTTTCACCATCTCTATATTGATACCATTTTTTACAGGAATTTTAATAGCCTCTCCTACAGTAGCAAAAGGCGACAGATTCTTTGACAATAGTTCGTTAATAATTCAATAATGTGCTAAGCAGCTATACGCTGTAAGCAC
>OGKS01000467.1_pt1 | contig 22622 bp, 16 predicted proteins | sample 1572491 | NCBI WGS metagenome assembly OGKS01 (sample SAMEA2582153, study PRJEB24529) | metagenome | biome: Human gut stool | place: China | collected 2011
TGATGCGTGTCAGTGTAACAGAAATAACCGGCGTAATAATGATATAGAAAATGAGATCCAGTAAGAAACCGGAAGTCACACCGTCTTGTGTCAGCAACAGTCCTCCGGCGATCAGTGTGGCAAAAACTCCGTTAATTGCAGCTGTATAGAACATCATCGGTGTCCGAAGCTGCTTGGTATAAGCAATCACCCATATTTTATACCGGTCAATGGAGTCTTTAAACTTCTTAAAGGAAAAGATCGTCTGGCCAAAGGTTTTTACCACCGGAATACCGCGGACATACTCTACCGCTTCATTAGACATATCATCCAGCGCATTCTGGTATTCTTTCATCTTTTCCTGCATCTGCTTTCCAGTCATTGTCATCATAATCAGAAAGCCCAGCACAACCGGAACAAGGCTCAACAGTCCCAGTCTCCAGTCAAACACGAACAACAGCACCAAAAGACCGCAGGGGGTTGCAATGGCATTGGCTCTGTCGGGAAGCTGATGAGCGAGATAGGTTTCGGTGGCTGCGCTGGATTCGTTGACAATCTTGCGCAGTTTTCCGCTGCCAAAACTCTCGGCAAACCCAAGAGGCAACTTAACAATATGCTCCATGGTCTGGATACGCAGGTTTGTGGCAATACGAAATGCTCCCAAATGGGAACACATCAGCCCTGCTATGTAGACAAGCACCGCTATAACCGCAAACAATACTGCCATCCAGCCATTACCGGTCAGGTTCTGTGCCTGGTCAAAATTCGGTGCCACCTCCAATACTTCCTTGATCATTTTCCAGATGTAATAGAATGGCACCAGAGCAATCAGGGCACTGATGGCAGAAAGCACCCAGGAAGCATAGGTCAGGTACTTATGGCTGCCTGCAATTTCCAGCAGGCGTGATAAATTAGATTTTTTTTTCAAAAAAATTCCTCCTTTTCTTTGTGTCTATGATAAAGAGAACACGTCTATGTTCTTACAATATCCGAATTTAGGTTAGTTTTGGCTAACTTACAGGCAAAAATTATAAGGCATTACTGCCCCATAATTTTCATCCATCCCGCTGTATAAAAGGCGCGCATTTCTCTGACGTAGTTTTCGGCATCTTTGAGCGGCATTTCGTGGATGATCAATTCAAAAAAAGTATGAAACATTCCGGTGATCAGAATATGCTCCAGCGAAGGATCGATATGCGGAGAGGACCGTCCAAGCTGCCTTAAGACATCCTGATAGGCATGCGTCCCATCTACCTCAATCTCCACCATCTCATCAATTAGCCCGGCAAATTTTGTCCCTTCCGAACAGCAGAGGATCAGTTTACATTCCTCTAAATGTTCGTACGCATAATAGAGAATATCGTACATGCAGATTCCCGAAATATCACTCATGACTTCCGGCTGCTGGGCAGCTGGTAGTTCGGCGAACTCCTGCTGTGCCTTTATAAAACGGTTACGAATATATTCATAATGTTCACCAACGATGGCTTCAAAAAGTAAAGGAAAGAGGTCTTTAAACCAGAAAAGCTGTAGTTCAGCCCTGCGATGTTGGGCTTGGCGAAGCTGTATGCTTTAGGATTTCCCTTGCGAGCCAACTTATCAATTATAGGGCCACCAGGATAGCCAAATCCCATTACCTTCGAACATTTGTCCATTGCCTCGCCAGCGGCATCGTCAATGGTCTGTCCTAAAATCTCAAGTTTGTTGTAAGCGTTCACTTTAACAATTTGAGAGTTACCACCGCTCACCAATAAGCACAAGAATGGGTAGGGTGGGGTAGTGTGCTCATCGTCGTGCGTTTGTATGAAATGGGCTAAAATATGTCCTTGCAAATGGTTTGCTTCGATTAGGGGTATGCCTAAGGAAGTGGCTAACCCCTTTGCGAATGATACACCAACGAGGAGTGAACCCATAAGTCCAGGGCCTAAAGTTACGGCAATGGCTGAAAGTTCTTCCTTCTTTACGCCAGCTTGTTTTAGTGCTTGGTCTACAACGGGCACGATATTCTGTTGGTGTGCTCGAGAGGCTAATTCAGGAACAACGCCACCATAAGCTTTGTGTACTGCTTGGCTCGCTGTTACGTTGCTCAGCAGGTAGCCATCGCGTAGTACGGCCGCTGAGGTGTCATCGCAACTTGATTCTATGGCTAAGATTGTTATCATGCAGTTTATTGAAAAGTAATAGAGTTAGTAGGTGAGCACTTCAAGGCCGTCTTCCGTCATGAGGAACGTGTGTTCCCATTGCGCCGAAGGAAGTTCGTCTTCAGTTACAACCGTCCAACCATCTTCTTCGTCGATGAATACGTGCCAATCGCCCATGTTAATCATTGGTTCGATGGTAAACACCATGCCAGGAACGAGTAACATGCCATGTCGGTGAGTGTTGTAATGGTCAACTTCTGGTTCTTCGTGAAATTCAAGTCCAACACCATGTCCGCATAAGTCGCGTACAACGCTGAAACCATTCTTCTTGGCATGCTTTTCTATTGCCTTGCCTATATCGCCTACAAAGCCCCATGGTTTGGCTGCTTCGGCACCAATCTCAAGACATTCTTTCGTTACTCGGACGAGTTTCTCCTTCTCAGGCGAAGTCTTGCCTATAATAAACATGCGTGAAGCGTCGCTATAGTAGCCGTCAAGTATAGTACTAACGTCAACGTTGATGATGTCGCCCTCTTCAAGTACTTCGAACTCGGAGGGAATGCCATGACATACGACTTCGTTTATGCTTGTACATACACTCTTGGGAAAGCCCTCGTAATTAAGAGGTGCGGGTATTGCTCCGTGCGAAACCGTATAATCGTAAACGAGTTTATCGATGTCGGCAGTGCTCATGCCTGCATGAATTTCTTTTTCTACGAGGTCGAGCACTCCTGTGTTAACTTTACATGAGCGCTTAATACCTTCGATTTGTTCTGGCGTCTTGATGAGGTTGCGTGTAGGAACGAGTTCTCCGTGATTTTGAAAACTCAATATTTTCTTGTCAAAATCTGTAGGCTCTTGCCCCTTGGGTATGTACCAATTTCTGATTTTTCTTTTGAACATATTCTGAATGTGTAGTGGCTCTTAGCCACTGCAGTGCAAAGTTAGTGCAAGGCGAGAGAAGAGCAAAATGAAAGTCAAAAAACTTTCATTTTCTTTACCGAGCCGCCGCCTAACTAGCCGTTAGGAAAGTTAGTGCAAGGCGAAAGAAGAGCAAAATGAAAGTTAAAAAGAGTCTTACAACCTCTTTTGCTGAAAATGTAAATACTAAAAAAGTTGCAAATCAAGTGAGTACTTGAGTTGCAACTTTTCTTATGGATTAGTTATAATGTAGATTAGAATTCCGCAGACTTAGGAGTACGAGGGAATGGAATGACATCGCGAATGTTTTGCATACCTGTAACGAAGAGAATAAGGCGCTCGAAGCCGAGACCAAAACCTGCGTGAGGACATGAACCATATTTACGCGTGTCGAGATACCAAGTCATATCTTTCATCGGAATATGACGCTCTTCGATTTCGTTCATCAACTTGTCATAACTCTCTTCGCGAACGCTACCACCGATGATTTCACCTATTTGAGGGAAGAGTACATCGGTACCTTGTACGGTCTGTCCGCTCTTGCCTCCAAAGCCTGACTCCTCTTCGTCTATCTTCATATAGAAGGCTTTGATGGCCTTGGGGTAATTGGTCATGATGACAGGCTTCTTGAAGTATTCCTCTACGAGGTAACGTTCGTGTTCAGAGGCCAAGTCGTCACCCCATTCGCAAGGGAACTCGAACTTCTTACCCTTTGCAATGGCTTCTTGGAGTATGCGAATGCCTTCGGTGTAAGGTAAGTGAACGAAGTCGGCATTGAGTACGCCTTCGAGTCGCTCAATAAGTCCCTTGTCTATCATTTTGTTGAGGAACTCAAGGTCGTCCTTACAGTTATCGAGTGCCCAACGTATGCAGAACTTAATGAAGTCTTCTTCTAACTCCATGAGTTCGGCCATGTCCATAAAGGCTACTTCAGGTTCGATCATCCAAAACTCTGCCAAGTGGCGTGGTGTGTTAGAGTTTTCGGCACGGAATGTGGGGCCAAATGTGTAGATAGCGCCCAAGGCGGTAGCTCCTAATTCACCCTCTAACTGTCCGCTAACGGTGAGAGAGGTCTGTTTCCCAAAGAAATCGTCAGAGTAGTCAATCTTTCCATTCTCGTCCTTCTTCAGGTCGTAAAGGTTCTTCGTTGTAACTTGGAACATTTGACCAGCTCCTTCGCAGTCAGATGCAGTAATGAGGGGCGTGTTGAAGTAGTAGTAGCCGTGTTGGTGGAAGTAGGTGTGAATGGCCATAGCCATGTTGTGGCGAATACGCATTACGGCACCGAATGTGTTGGTGCGTAGACGTAAGTGAGCGTATTGACGCATGTATTCAAAGCTCTGTCCTTTCTTTTGCATGGGGTAGTCAGCACCGCACGTACCTAAAACGTCTATTTTGTTGGCTTGAATTTCAACGCTTTGTCCTGCGCCTTGGCTCTGTACGAGTGTACCTTCTACGCTGAGGCATGCTCCAGTAGTGATGAGTTTGATAGTTTCGGCATCAAACTTCTCAACGTCTGCAACGACTTGTACGTTCTTAATCGTGCTGCCATCGTTGAGGGCTATAAAGTTGACAGACTTACTGCCGCGGCGGGTACGTACCCAACCTTTAACGCATACTTCGACACCATAGTTAGTGCTGCGGAGTACGTCTATAATCTTTGTTCGTTTCATAAATGAGTTTTTGTGTTATTCGAAGGCTCCCATACGAAGCATTTGCACTTCCTTCTCGGTGAGGTAACGCCAGTCTCCGCGGCGCACGTTCTTCTTAGTGAGTCCAGCGAAGTATACGCGGTCGAGCTTTACGACGTGATAGCCCAAACTTTCGAAGATGCGGCGTACGATGCGATTCTTACCGCTATGGATTTCGATGCCTACTTGCTTCTTGTCAGTAGCTGAGGCGTATTCTATTTCGTCGGCTTTGATTTCACCGTCTTCAAGTGTAATGCCTTCAGCTATTTGGCGAAGGTCGGCAGCTGATACATTTTGGTCGGTAGTTACGTGGTATATCTTCTTCTTTAAAAACTTGGGGTGGGTGAGCTTTGAGGCTAACTCTCCGTCGTTGGTAAGAAGGAGTACACCTGTTGTATTGCGGTCGAGTCGTCCTACGGGATAGATGCGTTCGGGGCAGGCGTTGTGAACGAGGTCCATAACGGTCTTGCGATTTTGTGGATCGTCACTCGTGGTTACGTAACCTTTGGGTTTATTGAGTAAGACGTAGACTTTCTTTTCGATGTTGACGGGATTGTCATGGAATTTAATTTCGTCAGTGCGCAACACCTTTGTGCCTAATTCTGTAACGACTACACCATTCACGCTTACTACACCTGCTTCGATGTATTTATCAGCATCACGGCGAGAGCAAACTCCAGCGTTAGCAAGGAATTTGTTGAGTCGCATGGGTACTGTAGGGTCGTAGTTCTCCTCTTTATATTCTAAGCGCTTTTTTTGTGAATATTTGGCATGTGGGTCGTAGCCTGCGCGGCGTTGTGGCTGACGATTGTAGCCACCTGTGGTACGATTGTAACCGCCAGTGCTTTGTTGTGAACGATACCCACCGCTACTTTGTTGGTAACTTCCGCGGTAGCCACCTTCATTTTCGTAACCAGAGCCTTGTTGGTTGTAGCGTGGGCGATAGCCGCCTCCGTTTTGACGATATCCACCACCATTGTTCTGCCCGTAGTTTTGGCCGTAGCGTGACTTGCCACCATTCCAACGATTGTCGCTGCGTTGTTGATAGCCACCTTCGTTCTGATTGTAGCGTGGACGATAGCCACCTTCTTCTCTATTCTGATAAGATCGAGAATTGTCTGCATTATAGCGTGGACGGTAGCCTCCTTCGTTTCGTGCGTTGTAATTATTGCTACTTATCGCGTTTCCACGATTAAAGCGTGGACGATTAGGGCGGTTGCCGTTTGAATTGTTCTCTTGTTGCGATCTGTAGCCATCGCGGCTATTGTCGCTGTTTCTGTAAAAGTCGTCACTCATAGTGTTGTTTGTTTGAAGTGATAAATAGCATTCTCACGAATGCGCGTTGTTTAAAGCCCCGTGTAGTTGTGAGGGGTGATGGCCATGAGTTCTGCCTTCACGGCAGGACTTACTTCAAGGCCTTGTATAAAGTTATGAATTCTTTCTTCTGTTATAGCCTCATTCGTACGCGTTAGTGCTTTCAACGCTTCGTAGGGATGAGGATAGGCTTCGCGGCGAAGGATAGTTTGTATTGCTTCGGCTACTACAGCCCAGCAGTTGTCAAGGTCGCGACGAATGCTCTCTTCGTGTAGCAGGAGTTTACGTAATCCTTTTAGTGAACTTTGGAGCGCAATAAGCATGTGTCCCATGGGTACACCGATATTACGAATTACGGTCGAGTCGGTGAGATCGCGTTGCAGTCTGCTAATGGGGAGTTTGCGGCTGAGGTGTTCAAGTATGGCATTTGCAAGGCCGAGGTTGCCTTCAGAGTTTTCAAAGTCAATAGGGTTGACCTTGTGAGGCATGGCGCTTGAACCTACTTCGCCTTGTTTGATGCGTTGCTTAAAGTATTCCATTGACACGTATTGCCAGAAGTCGCGATCCATGTCAATGATAATGGTATTGATACGCTTCATGGCATCGAATAGTGCTGCCATGTTGTCGTAGTTGCTAATTTGGGTAGTGTATTCTTCTCTTTCGAGTCCAAGCTTTTCGCTGACGAACTTGCGGCCAAATGCTCTCCAATCGAATTCGGGATAGGCTACGTGGTGTGCATTAAAATTGCCTGTAGCACCACCAAACTTGGCTGTCATGGGACAAGCCTTAAGCAATTCAATTTGACGTTCTAGACGATAAGCAAATACTTTTACCTCTTTGCCTAAACGAGTAGGAGAGGCGGGCTGACCATGTGTCTTTGCAAGCATGGGTATGTCTTTCCATTCCTCAGCATAGGTGTTGAGTTGGTCAACAAGCTCTTGTAATAGGGGTAAGTAGACATGGTGTGTTGCCTCTTTAAGCATGAGGGGAAAAGAGGTGTTGTTGATGTCTTGTGAGGTAAGTCCGAAGTGAATAAATTCTTTGAATGCTTCTAAGCCACCGATGCGGTCGAATTCTTCTTTAATGAAGTATTCAATGGCTTTTACGTCATGGTTGGTAATGCTCTCAATCTCTTTAACGCGTGCTGCGTTCTGTTCAGAAAAGTTTTGGTAAATCCCCCGAAGTGTGTCGAAAAGTTCGTGGGGAAAGTCCTTTAATTGTGGAAGTGGCAGTTCGCACAATGTAATAAAATACTCAATTTCAACGCGCACACGATATTTCATCAGTGCGTATTCTGAAAAATAGGGAGCCAATGGTTCTGTCTTGGCTCTGTAACGGCCGTCAATAGGCGATACTGCTGTCAGAATGTCCAAATCCATGATGTAAGCCCTTAAAAGAGGGTGAGATTAATGTTAGTTTATTGCTTTCTGTGTGCAAAGATAGTGCAAGGTGAGCGCAATGCAAAATGAAAGTTCAAAAAACTTTCAATTTGCATTGCTGAGCCGCAGCCTATTTTATGAAAAGATAGTGCAAGGGGAATGAGTTGTATATACAAAAAAAGATAGCAACACTAGTGTTACTACCTTTATGAGCCGAAAGCGGGACTCGAACCCGCGACCTATTCATTACGAATGAATTGCTCTACCAACTGAGCCATTTCGGCAACTGTTTTTTCTGCAATATTGGGTGCTTTTCTGAAAAAGCGTTGCAAATATATATCTTTCTTTCGAAATAAAGAAACTAAAAGCGGATAATTTTTCAGTTATCCGATTTTGTTATGTCAATTGATGCCGGATTTATTGGTAGGCTTCTTCATGTATCCCTTTCATGGCCCATCCGCTTGGTTCGTTTATGTTCTTGAAAGCGGTATCCCACGTAAGAGCTTCAACGGTAGAATTGTTTTCTTTTATGTAAAGATTATAACATCAAGGCGTAAAAACTATTTTACACTAATTGCTCTCCTCATCAAATACCCGTGATATACTGAAATTTACCCACTCCATACCCAAACAATTCAATATCCGTCAAAGTTTGATGGTCTTTACCTTACCCGGAATGATGGTCAGATGCACCGTTCCATCCTTTTCTATCTCCACCTTCTGATATCTGGCCTCCACCACCACTTTTCCATCCAGCGCCATCACCCCCCACTGGCAGGCATTCCCTTCAAAAGCACAATAACCGCCTACAGGAATACAGATATTCCGGTAACAAGGAGGCACTACGATACGATCTCCCCATTTCAGCCCCCACCTCACCCCCGCCCGATAAAGCAGAACGTGCAACGGAGCCGAAGGCAACCATTCTTCACCGCGAATCACGTGGGTCACCTCCATCAGATGGTCGTCTACGATGTTGGCCAAGTGATAGGTTGGCAATTCGTCTGCGCTCTTATAGAGAACCTTGTCGTCCAAGATATCGCTCATCACCTTCACGTCGCCACGAATCATATCGTTGACGTGGATTTCCTGTCCTGGCTCAATCTTGAAGCGAACGGTGTACTGCTTGCCATCGGCTATCAGCTGATCCACCTCCTCCTTAGAGAGAGTCAGGGAATTGCGCATCTGCATACGGGTATGAGCATCATACTGGAAGTTCTGAATCTCGGCACGCTTAGCCTCCAACTCCTCAGGAGTATCGAAAGCGATGTAAGCCTTGCCATTGTCCAAAAGCTGCTGCACATACTTCTTATAGATGTCGCGACGCTCGCTCTGGCGGTAAGGACCATGCTCACCACCGAAGCTCACACCCTCATCAAACTGGATGCCCAGCCACTTGAAGGATTCCAGGATGTATTCCTCGGCTCCAGGAACGAAACGATGAGAGTCAGTATCCTCGATACGGAACACGAGTTCACCACCATGCTGGCGGGCAAACAAATAATTATAAAGGGCAGTACGAACACCACCGATATGCAATGCACCCGTTGGACTTGGGGCAAAACGCACTCTTACTTTTCTATCTGTCATGTCTTATTTTATAGCTAATTTTAAATTTTTCTGCAAATTTACATCTTTTTTTGCGATTATAATAGTTTTTTTTCGTATTTTCGCACTGTGAATGGGAATTAATAGTAGAAAAGTGGTCTTTTTGCTCAAAACTGAGGAAAATGAGCAGCTTTTTCGCCCCATATCAGGAGTTAGACAACAAGAGTATTCACGACTAAACAAAGCGATACAATATGAGCATATTTAACAATCCGGAGGAGAACTTCTGGCGCAACTTCATCACCAAGGTCGTCCTCATCCTCTTCACCGTTTCCATCATTGTATGGTTCCTGCCACGCAATGAGGGCAGACAGTTCCGCTACGATGTAGGCAAACCATGGATGTATGGTTCTGTCATTGCCACCTTCGACTTCCCTATCTACAAGACTGACGAGTCGATCAAGCACGAACAGGATTCTCTGCTCAAGCAGTTCCAACCTTACTATACGGTGAACACCACCGTGGGTGACGAACAGGTTAAGCGATTCCTCCACGACTTCAGCCAGGGCATCCCAGGATTGCCGAAGGAATTTGTGGGGCTTGTTGCCCAGCAGCTGCATCATGTTTACCAGACGGGAATCGTAAGTACCCCCGAGTACAATCGCATCTACAAGGATTCCACAAGCATGATCCGCATCATCAGCGGCAAGAACGTAAAGAGCGTACCCATCGGTACGTTCTACTCTACCATTGCTGCATACGAACGCATTTTCTTCAACCAGCAGATTGCCGAACAGCGACAGATTCTATCACGCTGCAACCTGAACGACTACGTGGAGCCTAACCTGATATACGACAAGGAACGCTCGGAGACGGAGAAGACCGATTTGCTGAGCAGCATTCCGCTGGCAAGCGGTATGGTGATGAGCGGTCAGAAAATCATCGACCGTGGTGAAGTCATCACCCCTTCCAACTATCGGGTGCTCACATCCTTTGAAAAAGAGACGAAGCGCCGCAGTTCCACCGAGGATGAACTTACCACCACCATCATCGGCCAGGTACTTTTTATCTTCCTCCTCGTCATCATGTTCACCAGCTATCTCACGCTGTTCCGCAAGGATTACTTCGACAAGCCTCGCAGCATCACCATGCTCTATGCGATGATTACGCTGTTCCCTATCTTCGTGTCACTCATCATGAAGCACAATTTCTTCAGCGTCTACATCATCCCATTCGCCATGGCCCCTATCTTTGTGCGCGTGTTCATGGATTCCCGAACGGCATTCATCACCCATGTCACGATGATTCTCATCTGTGCGGCAGCGGTGAAATACCAGTACGAGTTTATCATCGTACAGCTGGCATCAGGTCTGGTTGCCATCTACAGCCTGCGTGAACTTTCCAAGCGTTCGCAGATATTCATCACAGCCCTGCTGGTCACCCTGAGCAGCGGCATAGTCTATCTCGCACTCCAGCTGATGCAGGACAACCAGGTGTTCAACATCGACCGCAGCATGTATACCTATTTCACCGTGAACGGCATCTTCCTGCTGCTGTCCTATCCGCTCATGTATATCATCGAGAAGACTTTCGGATTCACCTCTAATGTCACCCTCTTCGAGCTGTCTAACACCAACAAGGGATTGCTTCGCAACCTGAGCGAGATTGCACCGGGCACCTTCCAGCATTCCATCACGGTGGGTAATCTGGCAGCAGAGATTGCCAACCGCATCGGTGCCAACAGTCTGCTGGTACGTACGGGCGCACTCTATCACGACATCGGAAAGATGACCAACCCAGTGTTCTTCACGGAGAACCAGGCGGGCGTGAATCCACACGACCAGTTGAGCGACCTGGAGAGTGCCCAGATCATCATCAGCCACGTAACCGAGGGTCTGAAGATGGCAGAAAAGGTGGGACTTCCGGGCATCATCAAGGATTTCATCACCACCCATCACGGCACAGGCCTGACCAAGTATTTCTATGTAAATTATTGCAATGAACACCCTACTGAGGTGGTGGACAAATCACTATTCCAGTATCCGGGACAGAACCCATTCACCCGCGAACAGGCCATTCTGATGATGGCTGATACCGTGGAAGCAGCTTCCCGCTCGCTCAATGAATACACAGAAGAGAGCATCAGCAATCTGGTAAACAAACTCATCGACGGACAGGTGGCAGAGGGCTTCTTCAAGGAATGTCCTATCACCTTCCGCGACATCGCCCTCGCCAAGCTTGTATTGACAGAGCGACTCAAGGCCATCTATCATACCCGCATCTCTTACCCTCACATGAATACGAAGGCTGAGAAAAATGCAAAGAGTGACACTCCTGAACAGGAGGAAGCTCAAAACGAGGAAAAAATGATAGAAAAGGCGGAAAGCTAAGCACTTAGCCTTGCCCTATTTTACATCTCAAAAACTCCTTTTTCCTGCACAGTTTTAATAGATTGTGCAAGAAAAAGGAGTTTTTGCGTTAATATATTTTAAATAAACTCCCGTTTTAATAGAGAAATAGAACATTATAATTACCTTTGCGGACGTTTTTATTTAATATTATTAAAATGAAGAAAGTAAAATTAGTTAGTTTAGCCATTGCGATGGCTTGTGCAGCACCTTCTTTTGCAGGTGGTTTGCTCACTAACACCAACCAGCATGTTGCATTCAACAGAATGATGAGCCGTGAGGCTTCTATCGGTATTGACGGCGTTTACTACAATCCTGCCGGCGTTGTATTCATGGGTGAAGGAAAGCATCTCGCCATCAACTGGCAGTTGGCTTACCAGACACGTAGCATTGAAAATGATTATGCATTGTTTAATTATAATGCAAAGAATCCAAAGACTCCTCGTACCTTCGAGGGTAAGGCATTCGCCCCAGTTATCCCATCTTTCCAGTATGCTTACAACAAGGGCAAGTGGTCTTGGCAAGCTAATTTCGCCCTCACTGGCGGTGGTGGTAAGTGTACTTTCGATGATGGTCTTGGCTCTTTCGAGAAAGTCGTGGCTAACATCGGCTTACTTGGCAACGCACTTGCTCCATATATGGGTCACATCTTGCCAACCAATCCCAACATTCCGAACGCTGTAACAAAACAGATGGGCGGTTACATGTACTCATACGATAGCTATATGCATGGTCGCCAATACTACTTTGGCCTGTCTCTTGGCGCAGCATACAAGATAAATGAGCACTTTGCTGTAGCTCTCGGCGTACGTGGAGTGTATGCGACATGCAATTATTATGGATACGTAGAAAATATCACATTCGTGGGGAATGAAGGTAAACTTCTTCCTTTGTCAACCATTGTAGACAAAAACGACCCTAAGAGTTCTGACATAGAATTGAACACCAACCAAAGTGGTATTGGTTTCACTCCAATCATCGGCATCGATTATAAGACTGGACGCTGGAATTTCTCTGCGAAATATGAATTTAAGACTCGCCTCCGTTTAAAGAACCAAGGCACAGTCATCAGTCCTGTTAGCAAACTTAACGATGTTGGTCCTAACCTCTTGCAATATGGTGTTCCTGCAGCAGCATTGGCACAAGTTGCCCCTGCCATTGCTGAAGCTAAAAACAGCATCAATGAGTTGATAGCTGAATATGATGAAGACCAAAACAAGAAAGTGGCTGGCGATATCCCTTCACTCTTAACCATTGGTGCAGGATACAGTCCAATTGATGCTCTTCGCATCAACGTGGGCTTCCATTGGTTCGACGATAAAAACGCAACGTCTTCTTACTCTTGGACAGACAAAGATGGAAAAGCAAACCGAGTAGATCGTCATAAGAAACTAAAGCGTGGTACATTGGAATATAATGCCGGCATTGAGTATGACCTCGACAAAAAAGTTACACTTAGTACAGGCTGGCAAAACACAAGCTATGGCTTGAGCGATGAATACATGGACGATAAGTCATTCGTTACAAGTTCCAACTCAGTAGCAGTAGGCGGTGTTTACCATATCAACAAGAAGATGGATTTGAACGTGGCTTACTTCCACACATTCTATCAGCACAAGAAGACCTCTGAGACTGTAAAGCAAACAGGAAAAGACTACACCTCTGATTACACCCGTAACAACAATGTGTTTGCGGTGGGTCTCGATATCAACTTCTAAAGAAGAGGTTGAAAAAAGTAGAATTAGACTTATGTTTCCTAAACATAATAGATCAGTCATAACTACAAACATGCAAAAAAGGCTATCCCTTTCCTTCGATTGGGATAGCCATTTTTTTTATTTTGTAGCAGCAATCGTCTGTCTGATTATTGCGGATCCACATCATAATATATCTGCAAAGCTCCATACCTCGGATCTTTCGCCATCATCTGCTGGGCATACTTCAGATATTCGCGCACCTTCTTCTGGTCGATACCATTCTCCAGTTTGATGACAATCTTGCGGATATTCATTGTCTTTACACGTGCTACAGCCGGCTTATCCGGTCCGAGCACTCTTTCGCCAAACCAGCTTCTCAGCGTCTTGCCGAGTTCCAGACTTGCCTGCTGGCAAACCTTCTCGTTCTTATGTTTCAGGAACACGTTGATAAGATGGAAGAACGGTGGATAATGAAACATCCTTCTCTCTTCCAGGATGCCCTTGAAGAGGGCTTCGTAGTCATTGTGCACCACCTGACTGATGATAGGAAGCGTAGGATTCTTGGTCTGCAGAATCACGAGTCCCCGCTTACCCTTTCTTCCGGCTCTTCCGCTCACTTGCGCCATCATCATGAAGGCATGCTCGTAGGCTCTGAAGTCAGGATAGTTCAGCATCGAGTCGGCATTCAGAATACCCACAACCCTCACTTTGTCAAAGTCGAGACCTTTGGATATCATCTGCGTACCTATCAGAAGATTGGTCTTTCCCGATGAGAAGTCGCTGATCAGTCGCTCGTAGGCATTGCGCGTACGGGTGGTATCCAGGTCCATGCGGGCGATACGTGCCTCGGGGAATATCTCGGATATCTGGTCTTCTATGCGTTCCGTTCCGATGCCTCGTCCCATCAGTTCCGTACTACCGCAGTTTGGGCATACTGTAGGCACTGGATAGGTAAATCCGCAGTAATGGCAGGTCAGCAGGTTGATGCTCTTATGCAGGGTGAGCGAAACATCACAGTTCTTGCATTTCGGAACCCATCCGCACACCTTGCACTCTATCATTGGTGCAAATCCCCTTCGGTTCTGGAAGAGAATGGCTTGCTCACCATTCTTCAACGCCTCCCTCACCGCAGCCAGCAACTGTGGCGAATAAGCCCCCGTCATCATCTTTCTATGGCGAAGGTCCTTCACATCCACCACCTGAATCTCCGGCAATTGAATGTCCTTGAATCTCGTCTTCAGTTCCACCAGTCCATACTTGCCCTGCTGCGCATTGTAGTAACTCTCCATAGATGGCGTAGCCGTACCCAGCAGCACCTTTGCCTCCGGATACATGCTGGCAAGCACGATGGCGGCGCTTCGGGCATGATAGCGTGGCGATGGGTCCTGCTGCTTGAAAGAGTTCTCGTGCTCCTCGTCGATGATGACGAGTCCCAGTTTCTGGAAAGGCAGGAAGACGGCACTTCTCGCTCCCAAGATTACATCATAGGGATGACCCGAAAGCTGCTTCTGCCAGATTTCCACACGTTCTGCATCGCTGTATTTAGAATGGAAGATGCCGAGCCGGTCGCCAAACACCTTGTGCAGTCGCTCCATAATCTGAACGGTGAGGGCGATTTCGGGCAGCAGATAAAGCACCTGCTTATGTTCCTCGATGGCTTTCCTGATAAGATGGATGTAGATTTCAGTCTTTCCACTCGAAGTCACACCATGCAGAAGCACCACGTTCTTGTTCATCATCTTCAGGAGTATCTGATTGTAGGCATCCTGCTGGGCTTCGGAAAGCGGTTTGATGAGTTCGAAATGCGATTCTCCCGATGTGTTCAGTCTGCCCACCTCCAGTTCATAGGTAGAGAGAATACCCCGGTCGATGAGAGTCTTGACCACAGCAGCCGTACAGCGAGACTCATTCATCAGTTCCTCTTTGGTCACCTTCTTGATACCTTCCCTTGGCGTATCACCTTCCAGACTGTCCCAATGGGAAAGGGCAAGGAAGGTGGTCAACGTTTTCGATTGCTTCAACGACCGCTGCACCATACCGAGTGCCACGTGCAGAGCCTGTTCATTGCGATAACTGCTAGCCAACTCGACATAAAGCTCCATCTTCGGCTTGAATTTTTCTATAGATTTCATGCCCGATGGCATAGCAGCACCAAACACGTCGCCCAGGGGAGCCATGTAGTATTCGCTGATCCATTGCCAGAGACGCATCTGCTGGGGAAGGAGCGACGGATATTCGTCGAGCACCGCCTCGATGGGCTTGCAGTCGAAATCCGGTTTTTCCGAATGCACATCAACAACCATCGCGATATACTTCTTGCTCTTGCCCAATGGAACAAGCACGCGCATATTGGGCACAACTTTCTCTTCCATCCCTTCGGGGATAGAATAGGTAAAGGTTCCGTCGAGCGGAAGGGGCAATATCACATCTACGTATCTCATGTTATAACGTTCTCCTTTTCTTTTTACGATCTAATGTTCTGCAAAGATAGCAAAAAAAAAGCAGATACCCAACTAGGGGTACCTGCTTTTATATATTTTAATGTATAAACTTGTGAAGTATACTGTCTAACTTCTCATTAGAACCAGTAACCCAAGGCAATCTGCCAAGAGTTGTTGCGGCTCTTGTCCTTGCCTGCATTGGTAAGTGCCTCGGCAGCCTTGACAAGGCTGGCATCAGCCGACTTGCCACAAGCGATGTTGTAGTTGGCTGAAATCTGAAGATGGCTCAACAGGGTAACACCAGCACCTACGTTTACGCTGAAGTTTGACTTCTTCAATGAATAGCTGCTTGTCTCATTCCACTTGAAGCTCTTGTCACCTACATTGATACCCCACTGTGGACCAGCAAAAACAAAGGCATTTGCCAAACTGCTCAAGCCGAAGCCATAACGCACGTTCACAGGGATGTTGATAGACTGCTGCTTCACGTTGACTTTACCCAGTTCACCATCAGTATCGGCATACTTAACGTCAGCCTCCTTCTGGTCGTACAAGGCTGCAGCATCAAAGCTCAAGCCCACGATAGGCACAGTGAACTTAACCATAGGACCTACAAAGAAACCTGTCTTGTTGGAAGCATCGAATACATCCTCGCTAAACGACATGCTTGTCACATTCAAACCGCCCTTCAAACCGAACTTTACCTGGGCGTTAGCGCTAGTAGCAAACATCATTGCCGCTACCAAAAATACAAGTGATAAAATCTTCTTCATTTTTTCTACCTTTTAAAATTAAAATTCTATTTTTCTATTATCACACTCGCTGTGATTCATTTTCTAATGTCTCTGGCGGCGCACGGTTACTCGTGCCGAACCGCTGGATGCAGAAGAAGAACTGCTGTTGCTGCGCTTCTCCTTCACCTTAGCCTCTCTTCTGGAAGATGAACCGCCACGGCGATTGCTCTTCTTCTCCTTCTTCACCTTGCCCTTTACATTTTTATCCGCCTTGGCAATACTGTCGAGAGAGTCCTTCTTCTCCAGGTTTCCCCAGAGATTCTTCTCGAAAGTAGCCAGCTCGCCCTCAATTCGCTTCTGCTCCTTTACCAGAGCCGAATCGGAGTGGCAATACTGCGCCAAGGTTTGTCCCAACATATTGTTGGTCTTGTAGATTTTTCCTTTATACTGATTTCTCACAAAGTAATCATCCACACTCATCACCGCCGCATTGTTCAGATTGCTGGTCATTATCTGCTGCTTGGCAAGATAAGGAGCCAGGTCGTCGTAGCGCACCCAGAAAAGCGGATACTTGGTTCCGCCATCACCGAAGTCATCATCACGGGTCATGATAGGACAAAGTGCCAACACCTTGGTATGGAAGGTGGAAGTACGCTGGTCGAAATAGGTTGACTCCTTAATATAATATGCCTTCACTTCTCTGGAAGGAATGTCGCTGTTGTCGAGCGAGATTCTTCCGTTTGCCTTCTTTTCATAATAGATATGATAGTTGTCCAGGAAAGACTTCGGGTCTACCCTGTCTGCTGCCGTAAAACTCTCGTTACCATCCAGACGATATTGGAACACCGCCACCTTACCAGTCATCATCAATCTGAAGATGTTGGTAAAAAGGTTCATCTGGTTGCCCATAGGCTCCACAGGATAATACAGTCCGGCATTGGCATTATCGGTAAGACTCAGCTCACGATAGATGTCTCTTCTCCATACCACGTCCTCCTCCATAGGAGCAGCAGTAGGGAAAGAGATTTGTGCACGGGTGGTAATGTTGCCGGCATTCGATTTCTTTGCAGCCGCCTCCTTTGCCGCCTGCTGACGGCGTGCCTGTGGTTGTGCCACGATGCCCTGCACCATTCCCAAGAGCATGAATATGAACAATATCTTTTTCATTATTTTGAACTTTGAAATTTTACTAATTTATTTCACGATTACTTCCATCGCAGTAGGCAGATTTCTGGTGATACCATCCGGCCCCACAGCCTTGATATGCGAGATATAGAAACGGCGACTGCGAGAAAGCTTTCTGAACTCGTCTCTCTGACGATCGGAGAAGTTGGCACCTGCCGATGCCAATGGAATGGCGTTACCCATGTTGTCGAAGAAGACGGTCTCGAAGCTCAACACCCTGAAAGGTATATCAAGCAATCCGTCGTCGATGGCTGCATGGATGCCTGTAGCGCCCATCAGGGATGCCTTTGCCAAACCGCCGCCGCGGAAGCGACTGGTTCCCAATGCCAGGTAAGCCGTTGGATCAGGCAACTTTCTTACATGGAATACGAATGGAGGCATCGTGCGGGTCTGTCCCTTGTCGCGTGCCGTTACATGGATGGTCACATCCTTGCCCACAGCCGCTGGTGTCGCCACGAAATGACCGTTGCCCTTCGATACGAACGAACCGCCACTCATAGAAGCAGAGATGGCATTGGCCGGTACGCCCGGCACACTGATACTGATAGGATTCTGAAAACCTGCATAGAGCACGTTCATCAGGTCTGCCGCCACCGTTGCCGTATTAGGTGCCGGAATAACGCTGTATTTCTGGATGAAGTTGCGCTTCAATACGTCGCCCTTGGCATTGTTCATCAGAATGTAGCCGGAGAACTGGTGCTCTCCCACTCCACCTGCCGTAAAACTATACTGTCCACGGGCGCTGTTCACTCTCATGCCGTTCACATAGATTTCCGGTTGCTGGGTAGTATCCACGGCAGCCATCACGATGTTGGCATTGAATCTTTCGCCCGGATAGAGCGTGGTCTTCTCTGGAATCACGAAGGCATCGAGCTTGTTCACACGGATATCCTTCATGTCGATATTCGCTACCAGGTTGTGCAGCACCTCTCCCTCGGCATAGCGCACATCGCTCTGAATCTTCGAGAGCAGGGTTACGGCTGCAGCCACTGGCATATTCTCAAACATGTATTCCTGCCAGTTCTTACCCAGATATTTCTCGCCCTTAGGCACCTGGGTAGAGAAGTTGCTGGCGATGATTTTCTTCTGATGCTCATCGGTCACCAGTTCCAGGATGCGGTCACGGTAGCGATTCAGCTCTCTATAGAGTTTCTTTCCCTTGCCCGTACCCGGTGCAAGCATCACGATGCCGGCAGCCTCCAGGTTTTCCTTGTTCTTGATATTGCTCACGTCGCCATTCTTGCCGTCAGCCTCCTTTACGATAGCAACCTTCAGTTCCTGGGCAAAGTTATAGAGCGCATCGCTCATGTCCTTTACCTGCTTAGCCTTTTCAAACCATTCCCTTACCTTGGTAGGGTTTTGCTTCATCTGATCGGCAAAGTCACTATAGATTGCATTGTTCTCTGCGGAAGAGTTGGCTGTGGTTCGATTCAGACTGTCTTCCACAATAGAGAATCCGTCGAGCACCTCCGTAGAGACGTTCAACGCAAGCATAGCCATCAGGACGACGTACATCAGGTTAATCATCTTCTGGCGTGGTGAAACGGGTCTTTTCTTTATAGCCATTTATATTAATTTGCTAAATTCAATACTTTTCTTTACTCTTCACTCTTTACCTGAGGAGCTGCAGCACGCATGTTTACGGTCATCGCCTCAATCATACGTGCGTAAATCTTGTTCAACTGCTCAATCTGCTGGGCCATCTTGCGGCTCTGCTCGTTAATCTGGTCGATGGTACCAATCTGCTGGCTGGCACCCTTCAACTGCATCTCATAAACCTTGCTGATACCTGTGAGCGTACGGTTCAGGTTCTCCATCTCCTCGCTGTCACGGGTCAAACGGGTACTCTGCTCATTCACCTTCTCAAGGGTTTCAACAAGCTTCTTCAATTCCTCAACATAATTATTCTGGGCATCAGCCATCTCTGGGGTAACCCCCTGCTGACCAGAAACCCAGGCAGTATTGCCTCCGGCTACAGAACCGCCAGCTACAGAATTACCTGCTACGGCTGCACCCATTGCAGAAGCGCCACTCTCCGAGAATCCTGCTCCTGGAGCCACGGCTGCTGCAACACTCTCGTCAATCTGCTCAGCGCCTTCGCTCTCGCTTCCAGCAACAGAAGAAGATGCTGCAGATACACCAGCACCTCCGCTAAAGCTTCCGCCGCCGATGATGATGGTCTGACCACCAGAAACAGGAGTTCCTGAAACAGAAGCAGCAGAAGATGAACCAGCTACAGTTGCAGAACCGGATGCAGCAGATGCCGCTGCTTCTTCAGTCTCCCCATAAGTAACCTTTCCAGTCTCCAAGTACTCCTCAGTAACATGAGTAGGAATATCTCTGCCATCGGCTGTCTTGTCAAAAGGACGGTCGAAGGCTGAAAGGAAGAACACGAACGCCTCAGTACCCATACCGGCAAACAACATGAAATTGGCTCCCGGCAAGTGGGTCAACTTAAAGAGGGCACCCAGGATAACGATAGATGCACCCCAGCTATAAGCATAGTTCAGAAAGGTCTGTCCAGGCACACTGTCCATCCATTTCTGCAGATGATATACGATGTTAAACTTACTATATTCGCCCATTTTTATTATCTCCTATTCTTGTTCTTTGATGGTTTCTGTTTTGCACTCGATGTGGTGGCAAGACTGCGCACACAGCGGAATCCGATATACGAACGTGGCTGGTTCTGATATTCCCAGGAACGCCATGCCGAACGGATAAACGATTCCGGATCTTTCCATGAACCGCCTCTTACGCTCTTCTTCTTCAAGCGGTAAGGGTCTTCCTTCGCTGCATTGTATTTCAACTCAGGGTTCAGGTCGTTCATGGCATCCACACCAGCCTCGGTATAGATGGTACTGGTCCATTCTGCCACGTTACCTGCCATATCATAAAGTCCGTTTGAGTTTGGCGAGTAGATGCCCACCTTGCTGGTTATCAGATTGCCGTCCTTGGTATAGTTACCGCGATCTGGCTTGAAGTTGGCATAGAAGCATCCGTCTCCGTTCTTCACGTCCTGGTTCTCCCAAGGGAACTCGTTCTGGTTCTTGCCTCTTGCCGCATACTCCCATTCTGCCTCAGTAGGCAAGCGATAACGCTGCACGAATCGGGCTTCAGGTCCCAGACCTTTCAGCAGATAGTCAGTACGCCAGGCGCAGAAAGCATTTGCCTGCTCCCAAGTAACGCCCACCACCGGATAATCATTGTATGCCGGATTACTGAAATAACTTCTCAAGTAAGCCTCGTTGTCTGAATTGCGGAAATCATTCACCCAGCAGGTGGTGTCTGGATACACATTCACGATGTAGGTATTGAGGAAGTCCCATGGTCCGCTCAACGGGCGGTTGATGGTTTCACTGATGATTCGTCCCTCATCATCCACATAGGCAGTATCCTTAGAAATCATCACCACCTCGTTGGCATTCACCTGCTCATCGGTATTCAGGTTGCGCTCCTGCGGGTTCAGACGGTTTCTGCGGAGTGCCGCAGCGGTATAATCGTAAATCTCGTATTTGTAGTTCAACTGTCGCCAGTCTATCAGCTTTTCGCCAGTCACAGGATTGGAAGTATAGAGACTTTCCATCGCTCTCTTCTCATCCTCGTTTGGCTTTCTAGGCAACTGCTTCTTCCAGTTAATCTGTGGAGTTACAGGGTCGCCGTTCTTATCCTCGGTAATCATGTAAGTCTCGTCGCCGCCATAGGCAGGGTCAGCAAGACGGGTACGGAGGATGGAATCGCGCACGTAGGCGATAAACTGCTTGTATTCAGAGTTGGTGATTTCCGTGTCATCCATCCAGAAGCCATCCACGGAAACATCCTTGCGAGGCGTCTTCTGTCCCCACAAAGAATCCTGGGTTTCCAGACCCATCTTCAGGAATCCTCGGTTCACCTTCACCATGCCGTATGGGGCAGGTTCGGCGAAACTTCTTCCGCCAACTCCAACCACCTCACCGCCTCTGCCTGCCATCGAGCTAGACTTGGCACCGAAACAACCGCTGAGGGTCAGGAGAGCCACCAGCGAGCTGAGGAGCATTATACTTTTCTTCATATTACGGTTCATATTCTTGATATTCTTCTTAGAGTATTCTTACACTTTGATGTTTGTTTCTACCTTTCTTTACCAGGTTCAGGTCCATCTGGTATCCGATGTAAAGCTCATGGCTTCCGTTGCCAAAGCTCAGCTTCGAGGTGTACCATTCATAACTGTAACCCAAAATGACGCCATGGAAGGAACCGCCCACCAGGAAAGTTACGGAATTGTCAGGACTGTAGGTCAAGCCGCCATAGAGCAGACGCTTGTCGTATTGGTAAACCAATCGCCCGGTAACGTCGCCTCGCCATGCCGTTCCGTCATACTTCACGAGGGCAGACGACTTTATAGTTAAAAACGGATTTCGGAGCTTAATATTGTATCCGCCAGTCAAATAATACGTTGCGTCAATCTTAAGCTCATTGGTTTCTCCCAGTTCAATGGTTGGTGAGGTAAGATGCTGTGCAGAAAGTCCCACATACCAGTTGCCATGCAGATAGTAGAGTCCGGCTCCCGCATCAAATCCGCTACCCTTCACTTCAGATGTGGCGAGTGCAGGGTCGCCCGATTCTCCAGCATCCACTTTGCTGCCATCGAAACTCTCGCAGAGGAATCCGGCTTGCAGACCCACGCTCATCGTTCCTCCGAAGAGTTTGGTCTTGTAGGCATACTGCAGGTTGAGTCGCTGATGGGTGAAGAGTCCAATCTGGTCGTTCATCATCGTAGCACCCACGCCGTGATAATTCTTCAGCGCATAGAAAGGCAGGTCGGCTGCCAGATACATGGTTCTAGGATTATGTTCGAATCCGGCCATATCCAATGCGTAAGCAGCCGTTACGTTGAGTTTTGCCTGCTTACCCACTGCTGCAGGATTGTAGGATGGTTCCATGTCGAAATAATGACTGAAGGAAGGATCATACTGTGCTCTGGAAACGAGCACTCCTGTCAGCAAAAAAACTAATATGATGATTCGTCTTAACACAATGTAATAACGTAAAAGAGGGCGAAATATTATAAATCGCCGGGATTATTATATATTAATAAGGTATAGTAGGAAGAGAGACGTCAGAAAGATGAAAAAGGCTGCCCCCTGGTAAGAGAACAGCCCTATCATCGACTTTTAATATTCGTCGTCATTCCATAAGAAGTCA
>OGKS01000472.1_pt1 | contig 22528 bp, 31 predicted proteins | sample 1572491 | NCBI WGS metagenome assembly OGKS01 (sample SAMEA2582153, study PRJEB24529) | metagenome | biome: Human gut stool | place: China | collected 2011
AGTGGTTATCCCGTTTTGCTTCAAGAATCATCTCCGCGGAGGCGTCCGTCGCCTCGATGTGTGCCGCCGCGTTTGCGATGTGTTTTGCGATCAGTCCCGTGCCGGTGGCAAGCTCCAGTACCGTCTTCGCTTTCACGACCGGCCGGATCAGCGCATATATCTCGTCATACGCCGCCCAATCCTTTCGCATAAAGCGGTCGTAACGACCGGCATTTTTGTCCCAGAAGGTCTTTCGTTCTTTCATAGCCGTTGCCCTTATCTCTTCTTTATTTTTTGCCGCATTGTGCCTCTCGGAAAGGATTCAAAGTGCCGCTAAATTTTCCCGTGCAGGCATCTGTCCCGCCGCTCTCTGGCGTATTCCAGCAGTGCATTGTACGCCGGGCAAAGTGCCCCGTCCCTTGTCCCATGCACGCCCCAACAATACCGGCGCACCATGAGGGTAACGGTTTCGATCTCCTTTTCCTTGTTCAAGTTCTGAAGTCCTTTCTGTTTTATACACAGTTAGTCTCCTCTAACCGTCTGGCGGAAGAAAAGGCAGGCCACCTGTATGCAGTCTGCCTTTTGCCTGATGCGAAAGCCCGCAGACGCGCGGGGCTTACAGCACCAGCGAGGGCGCGGTGTAGACCCGTGCCTTCAGCTCGCTGTTGAGCATATACAGCCCCTTGCTGTCACCGCCGAACAGCTCCATCTTGGTGATGAGGTCGGCGGCGTTCTTCTCCTCCTCGCCCTGCTCCTTAATGAACCAGTCCAGCATCTGCATGGCGCGGAAGTCCCTGGCCTCGTATGCGGCGGCGTAGATGGCGTCGATGCTGGCGGTGACGAGCCTCTCATGCTCCAGTGCCTTTTTCAGCGGCGTCATGTGGTCGCCTCGTTCCCACTCCGGCTTTGCGATAGCCTCAAAGGTGACGCCCTCGCCGTTATTCTGCAAATACTGATAAAACAGCATGGCGTGATCCCGTTCCTCCTGCGCCTGTACCCGGTACCAGTTCTCAAAGCCGTCCAGTCCGACGGCGGCGTAGTAGTTGGCAAAGTCCAGATACAGATAGGCGGAGTAGAACTCCTTGTTGATCTGCTCGTTGAGCAGCTTAGATACGTTAGCGTTCATCGGGCTCCTCCTTCAGTGTTGTTTTCTTCCTGTTCCCTGCAATCGGGACAGATATACCGGATTTTAAGATCATACGAGAGGATCTCCCGTCCCAGCGCGTGCTCGATCCGGCTCTGTATATCCGGCAGGTGGATATCATCGATTTTCCCGCACCGGCTGCAAATCAGGTGATCGTGCCGCTCCGTCCGGTCGTACCGATCCGGCGAACCCGACTCCGTGATGCGGTGCAGCAGACCATCCTCCGCCAAGGCGTTCAGATGCTTATACACGGTGCCAATGGCGATGCTGGGATGCTCCTTTTTCATCTCCATGAACACCTGCTCCGCCGTGGGGTGCCGCTGAAGCTCCGTGACGGCGGCCAATATCTCCTCTGCGTATTTCGGCATACTGCCAACCTCCTAAATGCAAGAATAAGTCTTATTCTTTCTCCTTTATTATACCCATATTTCTCTCTTTGTCAACAGCCACAAGGGTCTTGCGCCCCCAAATTGCTTCAAAAAGCCTTGACAATCTTAACTGTATCTGCTATAGTCACAGTATAAACTGTATCAGTAGTGAACACAGTTGCATTGGAGGTTCATTATGCGTCAGATATTACTTTTTGCGGCACTTGCCGCCTCGCTTGCGCTGCTGAGCGGCTGCGCGCTGTCCAGAGCAAAAGAAGACAAGGCGGAGGATATGCCCGACAAGGCGGCGTATCAGAAGATCAGCGCCGAGGAAGCCTATGAGATGATGGCCTCGCAGGAGGTCGTGGTGGTGGACGTCCGCACCCGGGAGGAATACGACGGCGGGCATATTGAAAACGCCGTCCTTGTCCCCAATGAAAGCATCGGCAGTGAAATGCCCGAGGCTCTCCCCGATAAGGAAGCCACGCTGCTGGTCTACTGCCGCAGCGGCCGCCGCAGCAAGGATGCCGCCCAAAAGCTGCTGGCGCTGGGGTATCAGAGCGTCTACGACTTCGGCGGCGTCATCGACTGGCCCTACGAGCTTGTGAAGGAGGGATAAAGGGTGGACAGTTCCTTTAATCTGGCCGTCCACGCGCTGGTCTGCCTGAGCCACAGCGGACGCTCCCTCAGCAGCGAAGCGCTGGCGGAGAACATCTGCACCAACCCCACCCGTGTTCGCCGCGTCATGGCGGGGTTAAAAAAGGCAGGCATGGTGGAGACCCGGGAGGGCTTGGACGGCGGCTACCGCCTGACGGCAGACCCGGCGACCCTGACCCTGCGGCAAGTGGCGGAGGCGGTGAATACCCGCTTTGTGGACTGCGCGTGGCACAGCGGCGACATTGACCGGGACTGCGCCATCTGCTCCGGCATGGCGGGCGTGATGGACACGCTGTACCGGCAGATGAACGAGCAGTGCGCCGCCCATCTCTCCCGCATCACGATTACAGACATTGAAACACAACTTTTTACACAGAAATAGGAGGATTTTACGATGCTTACCATTACGACCAACCGCTTTGAAAACGATGTTCTCCGCGCGGACAAGCCCGTGCTGGTGGATTTCTGGGCCCAGTGGTGCCCCTACTGCCGCCGCATCGCCCCGGCCTTTGACAAGGTGGGCGAGCAGTACGCCGACACGCTCATCACCGGCAAGATCAACTACGACGAGGAGCCGCAGCTCATCGAGCGCTTCGGCATCGACACCATCCCCACGCTGATGCTCTTTAAGAACGGCAAAGTGATCGGCTCCATTGTCGCGCCCGCCTCCAAGGCGGCCATTGAGACATTTATCCGGGAAACGCTGGCACAGTGAGGGCGTGGCTATGGAGCAGATCTATGATATGATCGTCATCGGCGGCGGCCCCGCCGGATACACCGCCGCCCTGTACGCCGCCAGAAGCGGGCTTTCTGTGCTGGTGCTGGAGAAGCTCTCCGCCGGCGGGCAGATGGCGCTGACGGAGCAGATCGACAACTACCCCGGCTTTGAAAGCGGCATCGACGGCTTTACGCTGGGCGAAAAAATGCAGCAGAGCGCCGAGCGCTTCGGCGCGGTGACGGAGCTGGCAGAGGTGTACAAGGCAAGCCTTTCCGGGAAGATCAAGACGCTGGACACCAGCGAGGGCGTCTTTCAGGGGCGCACGGTGGTCATCGCCACCGGCGCGACGCCCCGTCCCTTGGGCGTTCCCGGCGAGGAAGCGCTCACGGGAAAAGGCGTTCACTACTGCGCCGCCTGTGACGGCGCGCCCTATCGGGGCAAGACCGTGGCGGTGGTGGGCGGCGGCAACTCCGCCGCGGCGGACGCTCTCGCCCTGTCCCGTATCGCAAAGAAGGTCTACCTCATCCACCGCAGGGACAGCCTGCGGGCGACGAAGGTCTATCACCAGCCGCTGATGAACGCGCCCAACGTGGAATTCTGCTGGAACAGCACCGTCTCCGCGCTGCTGCATGAAAGCCGCCTGACGGGGCTTCGTTTGAAGAATGTCCTGACGGGCGCGGAACATGACCTTGCCTGTGACGGCGTGTTCATCAGCGTGGGACGCGCTCCGGCGACGGAGCTGTTCCGAAGCGAGCTGGTGCTGGACAAGTCCGGCTACATCATCGCGGACGAATCCACCCGCACGAATCTTCCCGGCGTGTTCGCCGTGGGCGACGTGCGCACCAAGGCGCTGCGGCAGGTGGTCACCGCCGTATCGGACGGCGCGGTGGCTGTCCACTACGCAGAGGAATATCTGGCAGAGAATCGGTAAAGGGGCTGCGAACGATCCTCTCATCGGCAGTTCCTGTCCGCAGGCAACACGATTGCGAACCATGCCTCATAGGAGTGCAGGGTAAGAGAATTTAAGGAGACAATATATGTGGCTGTTTTTAGGAATTTCTGCAATCATTTTTACAGGATTCAATTTGATTTGCTCTTTTAAAAGTAAGAATGAAAAATGGTTTAGATTCGCAGCCTTATCTTTCACTGCATTGACCGTATGTTCGTTTTATTCAGACGGAGCGATGCGTGTGCTAAATGAAGATTGGGGAGGCTTGATGGATATCATGCCAACCATGAGCAAGGCTCTGTGGGTATGTGTAGGAATATCGATTTTATTAAACTCTGTTTCGCTCTTTCAAGAGAAATAATCACATTCCAATCTGCGGATAGGCAGTGCATCAAAAACAAAGAGGGTGAATATGCTCGAACCCGGAATGAAAGTCCCTGACTTTACTTTACATGACACGAACGGCAATGCCGTCAGTCTGCATGATTACGCCAGCAAGGCGGTCGTCTATCGTTCTATCCCAAGGGCAGTGTTCATGTACGATAGAGAAGCAGCAACGCAAAACAAGGACAGCGTACCCTACTACTCTGTATGAAAGTGGAGCGGTAACACGAAAATGTTGCCGCTCCATTTTCATGCCCCTTAAATAATTTCCTTGAATCTGTTTGACTTATATTACGGTTAGTGATATATTTATTACAGTAACCGTAATAAGGAGGCTGGACGATGAGAGACAATGCAAAAAGTGGCGCACTTACAGAAGTGACCTTTTATATTTTACTCTCTCTTTATACACCAAAACACGGATACGCCGTTATGCAGTTTGTTGAAGAAAAAACGGGCGGGCGGCTTTCGTTAGGAGCAGGCACTTTATATGGAGCATTAAACTCTTTGCAGGACAAGAAGTGGATTGAACCTTATGGCGATAGTGAGGGAAGAAAAAAAGAATACCACATTACAGCACAGGGAAAAGAAATTGCAGAAAAAGAGCTTGCAAGACTAAATGAACTTGTAAGCGTTGCAAGTGAAATTATTGGAGGTGCAGTATGAGTAAAAAATGTTATCGCTTTTTTGGCGGATTGCTAAATACGCAGGAAAAATGGCTAAACAAAATGTCTGAAAAGGGTTATCGACTTGTTCGGACAGGAAAGCTGCTATACGAATTTGAAAAATGCGAGACTGATGAAGTGACCTATTGCGTAGAGTTTATCGGAGAAAAATCAAAAGAGAGTTCAATAGACTATGCCAACTTTTTGGAGGATATGGGATATAAGGTGTTTTTCAAGAATATCAATCTAAACTATTCTGTTGGCAAAGCCCGTTGGCGGCCATGGGCAGAAAGAGGCGGTCGTATTGCGACAAACTCAACAACTTTTAATCGAGAAATCTTGATTGTGGAAAAAGCAAATGATGGAAAGCCATTTGAACTCCATACCTCTTATGACGATAAAGAAAAGTATTATCGCAACTTACGCAATCCGTGGCTATTTCTACTGCTCATGTTTGCACTATTTGCAGTTACAGAGCAATCTATAATCTTTGGCATCTTTGCGTTGGTTTCTGCAATTCCTGGCAGTATATATCAAATACAGATAATGAAAATCCGGAAGGAAGCCAAGACACAGGAATGGTGAGGAAATAAATAGCAAATCCAGCCGAGCCAGTCAACGGTCAAGATGAACGGCGCAAATGCGCCGCCGTTGACAGCCCCGCCCGTCTTTGCTGTTCGGTAATCAAGAGGGCGACAGCACAAAATGCTGCCGCCCTCTGCTATTAATTAGAATGAGGGGACTTTGTGTCCATAAACTCGTCGTTCTCCATGATAAAGGGGCTCGCCGTATCCTGTCCCCATGAGGTGTCATATTTCCCCATAAGGTAATCGCTCAGTGCCGTTCGGTCGGCAAAGCGCAGCATCCGGTACGGCTCCTGAAAGGCAACCTTTTCTACAAAGTACAGCGTCCCGTCCTTCGCCGTCAAAAGTACGCCAACATGCCCGACAAACAGCAGGGATTCCTCCTCGGTCGGCTTATCGTGGAAGAATACCGTGATGAGGCGGATTCTTTCATTCTCCCGAAAGGCAACACCGCGGGAAGCCCATTCCTCTTGTACGGTTTGTACATGACGCTTAATCTCCGTGGTATCCTCCGCCTTCACAGAGGAATACAGTGCGCGGAAATCTGCAAGGCTGCTTCCGCCCAGCGCATCGGGATCTGTTTTCAGTGTCTCCTTGTCCACAAACAGCACATCTTCACTGGCAGTGATTTGAGAGTCTGCGCTCACGGAGAGGAAGTCCCCAAACAGGTTCATGGCGGTGATCCGGCAGTTATAGCCCGTAAACGTCCCGTTTTTCGCCGTCCATTCGTCCTGCATCGCGTAAGGGTCATATTTCGTATACAGCAGCTCCGCTTCCTCAAAGCCATCCGTAAGCCATTCCTGCTTCACGCTGTCATGAAAGCGGTCCACACGGCGGAAAAAGCTCTGAATACGCCCGTCCGACACGCCTGTGTCGGACGGGCAGCTCCTGCAAAAGCTCCCTCGAACCGCTGTCGTTCAGGTTTGTGTGCTCGATTCTTTCCCAATACCGGACGCTGCTCGGCCGCGCCGCAGCCTGCAAGTACGGCGGCAATAAACACAATGCATAAAATAAAAATGCCATCCCGTCGTGATTTCATGGTCCTAATCTATCCTTCCCTTGGCGATTGCCTGGTTTGCTGAGGTTATTATAGCACCGAGCCATAAAACTTATGTTAAGATACAGGTGCTGGGGGTGTTGAAGCAAGCAGTTTTCTTCACTTTTCCGGGTGCTCTGACATGAGAAGCAGGCTTTGGAGCCAGCGGCGTGTAGGAGTATCGAAGCAAAGAACCAAAAGTAAACGCTCATGAGTGCTTTCAATAAAGGGCGGCTGCGGAGATATTCCTCTCCGCAGCCGCATTACGGTCTGTCAGCGCTTCAGCAGCACCTTCAGATCCTCCTCCGGGGTGGTGATGGGAGCAATGCCGAAATTTTCTACAAGGTAGTTCAGCACATTGGGCGAAACGAACGCCGGCAGCGTGGGGCCAAGGCGAATATTCTTGATCCCCAGATACAGCAGCGTCAGCAAAATGCACACCGCCTTCTGCTCATACCACGAAAGAACCATGGACAACGGCAAATCGTTCACGCCGCAGCCGAACGCCTCCGCCAACGCCAGCGCGATTTTGACAGCTCCATAAGCGTCGTTGCACTGGCCCACGTCCATGAGTCGAGGCAGGCCGCCAATGGTACCGAGGTCAAGGTCGTTGAAGCGGTATTTTCCGCAGGCCAGCGTCAGCACCACGGTATCGGCGGGCGTCTGCTTGACAAACTCAGTATAGTAGTTCCGTCCGGGGCGGGCTCCGTCACAGCCGCCGACCAGGAAAAAGTGCCGGATCGCGCCGCTCTTTACCGCCTCGATCACCTGATCCGCCACGCCAAGCACCGCGCCATGACCGAAGCCGGTCATGACCGTGCCGCCGCCGTTGATACCGGTGAACGGCTTGTCCTCGTTGTAGCCGCCAAGCTCCAATGCCTTTTCGATGACAGGAGTGAAGTCCTTATCCTCGCCGATGTGCGTCATTTCCGGGTAGGATACCACCGCCGTGGTGAACACACGGTCGGCGTAGCTCGCCCGTGGAGGCATCAGGCAGTTTGTGGTGAACAGCACCGGCGCGGGGATGTCGGCAAACTCCTTCTGCTGGTTCTGCCACGCCGTGCCGAAGTTGCCCTTGAGGTGTGGGTATTTCTTCAGCTCCGGATAGCCGTGGGCTGGCAGCATTTCGCCGTGCGTGTAGATATTCACGCCCTTGCCCGCCGTCTGCTCCAGCAGCAGCTTCAGGTCGTGGAGATCATGGCCGGTGATGACGATGAACGGCCCCTTCTCCACCGTCAGCGGGACGGTCACGGGTGTGGGCGTGCCGTAGGTCTCGGTGTTGGCCTTATCCAGCAGCGCCATGCACTTAAGGTTCTTCTCGCCCACCTCCATCACGATGGGCAGCAGCTCGTCCATGCCCCAGTCCTCGCCCACGGCAAACAGCGCCTTGGCAAAGAAGCGGTTCACAGCGTCGTCCGTATAGCCCAGCACCATGGCGTGATAGGCGTAGGCCGCCATGCCGCGCGCACCAAAAAGGATCAGAGATTTTAGACTGCGCACATCCTCCTGTGCGCTCCAAAGCAGGTGCATGTCATAGTCGTCGTTCCGTCCACAGCGAGAGGTGCAGCTATGGCAGTTGGGCACCAGCCGTGCCTTTTCCGCATGTACCCGGTCAATCAAATCCCGGATAGTCTTTTCGTTAAAGTTCACATTGGTGACGGTGGTGAACAAGCCCTCGATCATCAGCCGCCAAGTCCCCTCATTCGCATCCGGGGCATTATCTACCGCACGGGACAGTCCAACCAGAGCGCCAGTCAGTTGATCCTGAAGCTCCGCCACCTCAGTGGTTTTGCCGCAGACACCGGCTTTTCCAGTACAACCAGCGCAGCCTGCCGTCTGCTCGCACTGAAAACAAAACATCCTGTTATCCATTGTCGTTCGTCTCCTTCTGCTTTTTAGTTCAGGACCTGCATCTCCGGGTTCTTCTCCCCGAATTTCTCCCGCAGCGCGCTGCAGATATCCTCCCGGGACTTGCCCTGCTTCTCACCGTTTTTAATGAGCTTGTACGCCTGAAACAGCGCCGAGGGGCCGATCTCGCTGCTGAAAAAACCGATACCCTGATTCCATGCCAGCAACTCGAACACGTCGTCCAACGCGGCGCTCTCCACGCCGTGGATATATGCCTTTACCAGCTCCCGCGCCGCCTGCCTCATCCGGCCCGCACCGACAGCGTTGGTCAGGGACAGCAGCAGCCGCGTTTCGTAGGGCAGTACGCGCTTCTCGCTCTGCCATGTGGTCTCCCAAAAATCCACGGCGATCTGCCCCAGCTTTTCATCGATCATGGGATAGTTCAAAAGAGCCAGCGGCTTGAAGGGAGCGGAGCTGTCGCCTTCCTTCTTCTCTGTGCGGCAGAACCAGACATGGAACTCCGCCTCACCCCGCTGCTCGGTGTGGTGCTCGTAGCCCAAGCCCTCCATGACAGCGTACAGTGGATGCGGCTCAAAGGTCTGGATGATGTGTAATCCTTCGCCCACCTCCAACGCCTCGGCTCTTTTCTTCAGCCCTTCAAAGAAGCTGCCCTGTATATGGCGCACATCCACGGTCTGAAACCCCTGCGCCTTATCCTTCCAGTTTTCGTAGCTCATGCGGTCATTCTCCTTTCCTCACTCGATAAAACCAGACGTGATATTCACTGCCGCTCACCTTCTCCGTGTGATGCTCAAAGCCCATAAGGACCAGCACCGGGTATAGGGGGACGGGCTCGAAGGTCTGGATGATATGCAGTCCTTCGCCGTTTTTCAGCGCGGCAGCCTTTGCCTTCAATGCGGGGAAGAAGTCCAGCTTTTTGCCCCGCACGTCCATCACTTCAAATGTGCCGATTTTGTCCTTCCAGTTTTCATAACTCATAGTCTTTGCCTCTCTTGCAGAAAGCTCACGCCTCCTCGAAGGACTCCTTGCCCACATTGCACAGGGGGCATTCAAAATCCTCCGGTACCTCGCTCCATGGCGTACCGGGGGCGATGCCGCCCTCCGGGTAACCTGCGCTCTCGTCGTATTCCCAGCCGCAAACGCTGCATACATACTTCATCGTGATTCTTCCTTTCTTTTTCTAATGATTTTGTTATTCTTCCACCAACCGGCCGTCCACTGTCACGGTGACCACCTGCCACGGAATGAATTTCCCGCTCTGCTGGAGCGCCTTTTTCGCCGCCAGTTCCAGCCCGCCGCAGCATGGCACCTCCATGCGCACAACAGTGACGCTCTTGATGTTGTTCTCCCGGATGATCTCCGTCAGCTTTTCGGAATAGTCCATGCTGTCCAGCTTGGGGCAGCCCACGAGGGTGATGTGTCCCTTGATGAACCGCTCGTGGAAGGCGGCGTAGGCGTAAGCGGTACAGTCGGCGGCGATGAGGAGCCGCGCGCCGTCAAAATACGGGGCGTTCACCGGCACCAGCTTGATCTGCACCGGCCACTGGGAAAGGCGGCTCGTCTGCTGGGCTTGCGGCGTTTCTACGGCGGGCGCCTCCTGACGCTGAATATTCTGGGACTGGCTGCCGGGGCAGCCGCAGGGCAGGGTCATGCCCTCTTTCCGCATTTTCCGCTGCTTATTTTCCATGACGGCCTGCTCGTCATAGGCCGCCGCCTCCCTCTCCACAAAGGTGATGGCCCCGGTAGGGCAGGCAGGCAGACAGTCGCCCAAGCCGTCGCAGTAATCGTCCCGCATGAGCCGCGCCTTGCCGTCCACCATGGCGATGGCGCCCTCGTGACAGGCGGCGGCACAGGCGCCGCAGCCGTTGCATTTATCCTGATCGATTTCAATGATCCGTCGTTTCATGTTCAGTCCTCCTGTTGCTTTTGTGCGCTCATTGTACTATACTAAGTGCAACAAGTCGGTTGAATTTTCAACGAAAGAGGACTTTTTATGAAAGAATTTTTTCCGGTACTTCATACGGCGGCGCTTTTCTCCGGCATTTCCGATACAGAGCTTGCCGCCATACTCTCCTGCCTTGGGGCGCGGATCGACGCCTTTCCCAAAGGCTCTCGCCTGCTCCGTGCCGGGGAGTCGGTGGAGGAGGTGGGCCTTGTGCTGGCGGGCAGCGCCCTCATCGTGCAGGAGGATATCTGGGGAAACCGCAACATCCTCTCCAAGACCGGGCCGGGGCAGACCTTCGCGGAGGTGTTCGCCTGCGCGCCGGGGGCGGTGCTGAGCGTGAGCGTAGAGGCGGAGAGCGCGGTGACGGTGATGTTTCTGCACATCAAGCGCGTTTTGAGCGTGTGCCCCTCCGCCTGCTCCCACCATAGCCGGATCATCCGCAACCTGCTGGGCGAACTGGCAGAGAAGAACCTGCGGCTCAACGAAAAGCTCACCCACATGGGCCAGCGCACCACCCGGGCAAAGCTCATGTCCTATTTTTCCGCTGAGGCGCAGCGTCGGGGCGGCTATGAATTCGACATTCCGTTCTCCCGCCAGCAGCTTGCGGATTACCTCGGTGTGGAGCGCAGCGGACTGTCGCTGGAGCTTGGAAAAATGCGCCGCGAGGGCCTGCTTGATTTTCACAAGAGCCACTTTCTTCTCAAAACGCCGGAGGCGGACAGTCTTTCTCCTTCTGCGCGTTAAGGAGCCCCCTTTGGGCGTATCGGCAAGTGCGGATACACCGGGCCTCCACGGAGCGTTGGGCTTTTGCAGGTGGAAGAAGCAGCTGCGGTCTGTAGAGATTGGCAGGACAGCGTCAGCTCGTACAATCTGATTTGATCATACCCACAGCCGCTTTGGCTGTGGGTATTTCTGTTTGAACACTAAAAGCTTTACAGAACTCGAGGAGTCTAATGCCAAATTCAGCATATCACCAACTATGAGGAAAACATCTCTTAGAAAAAGGTCAAAATTCAAAAGAGCTACGGTAGCCTTCCTGTTCTTAGCCTTTGGCAGGCGGAAAGGCAGCAAAATGAAAGGGTATCATTTCCACTACTACTTTCTCCTGTCCGTAAAACATCGAAGGATTGTTTTCCGTAAAAAACAAGGACTTAATACCATTTATACTTGCAAAAGATACCATCGGTTGACAAGGACAGACAATGCTTTCCAGCGAGCAATCCCTGTATGTCTCATCCAGCTCAGGCCGCCGCGTAGCGCTCCGCCTCAATCGCCGATGGGAAACACGGGATACGGCTCCGCCCAGGTCAACCCTTCATAGGCCTTCCACTCGCCGGTGCGATTGTCGATAATGAAATGAAAATCTCCGAAGCCCTGAGCAGATGTCTTTTTCCCATTAAAGGATAGATTTACCCGGCAGGCTTGTGCATCCGATATTGTCGTGAGTTCAACGGGAATGCCCTCGCTGTATTTTGCAATGAGGTCAACTCGCTTATCAGCCATTTTTTCCGGAGGTTCAGCCTCGGGCAAGAAGATGTCATAATAGTCGACGCCTTCCTTTTTCGCCACATCGTCCCAGTATTTGCGAAGGATTTTATTATATTCTGCCGCACTTATACTTTCCCCTGTTTCAATAATACGATATCCAAGCGCCCCATCAACGGGGTCAATCTTCTCAAAGGCATAGCTCACATTTTCCCATGCGTTATCTCCAAATTGTTCCAGCACAAGATAGTGCTGCCGCACCGCGATCGCGGCATAGTGATCGATGCGTGTTGTAGAATCGACCTTCTCTGTATTTGCCCATTTGAGAACGGCTTCTCTTTCCGCATCCTCCAACGGCAGCGCAGCTGTCAGCGCTGACATTCCTGGGAACTCACAGTGCAGCAGGCTTCCTTTCTTAGCGCTCGCCAGATCAGTACTTCCGGACAGATACGAAATGTAATCCCGAGCAGCATCTTCTTGTAACATTTTTTCAGCAGAAAATACCCTTGAGTCCGGGCATTTCTCGTTCAGTACGATCCCGTTATCTTTCAGGAAGCGCTCCAGCACCTCCTGAGAGTCGGCGCGAAGCTGTTCATACTGCGCCTTGCTGACAGGATCGTTTTCCAGACACTGCACATCGGACGGCAGCACCAGCAGATACACATACTCATCATTGGCTCCGAGGACATACTCGGCGATGCCGAGAATCTCGGGGACAGGTAGGGCGTCATAGCCCCTCCATTCCTTGAAATTATCCCAGCTCATGGCGTCCAGCCACCATACGCTGCCCATTCCCCCGTCGGGATACGCCGCAAGCGCGTTCTTTTCCGACAGATGGAACAGCATGATCCCATATCCCCCCAGATAGGTAGTCCCCTTGTCGCAGGCGGAGAGCTCTGCAATATCGTCCCATGCAGTGGGAACGGTGAGTGTCAGCGACAGCGTCGGCTCGGTCAGGGTTTTCATCTCCTGACCGTCGGTCTCCGTCGATCCCGGATTGTTCAGACCGTCGCCATCCTCCACGTGTTCTCTCCCACTGCAGGCGCACAGCGCCAGTAGCAGCAGGAGCATCGTCAGCAGCAGGCCAACCGTCCGCCACCACGCAAAGCCTCTGACGCAAAGTCTTTTTTGTGTTGTTTCTGTCATTGTACCCATCCCCTTTCTTTCATCTGCTTCTTTTTGCTTTTATGCGCCGTCCTGAGCGTATGTCTTCCGGGCGCCGCGATCTCTATAAATCGTTTCTGCTTTAAAGCTTTTTGACCGGTTGAGATCCTGCCGGAGAAAGCCGCGTATGTGCTGCCGCTACCCTTGTCAACTGAGGATATCTGTTATTTCTGAAACAATTTGATTTCCACTGCACGCAGGAAGACTCCCTGTGAAATGTGCCTTGTAAAAGCCCTTGCGGGGGATCGCTTTTGCAGGCACATGGTCATCTGCGTTGCAATACCATCTATATCGACGTTCTGAATGTTATCACATTCGTCTGGTGTGCTGTCTGCCCGTTCCAAAACTCGCCGCCTCTATCGAATGATTTTGGCAAATGAACTGCCTTTGTTTATATAGACGCAAAAGTGACTCGATTTGCTTGCAGATTTTTATAAAAAAATTTTTTCATCATTTCAACCAAACACTTGAGCTCTGCCATGTGCAGAACGGACTTATAACAGAGAATGAACGCACGGTGTTCTCCGGAGCAATTCTTGCCGGCACTCATAATCTAAAGTTGACTCACCGGCCAGCGAGAGGCTATAGTCGCCGCCCGCAGCGTCGAGCTTTTCGATGAAGTTTGCAATGAAGGCGAGCGCCGCCAGCGCGGCGGAACCGATGGCAAAGCCCTTGCCGGTCGCGGCGGTGGTGTTGCCGAGGGAGTCAAGCGCGTCGGTGCGCTCGCGGACCTCTTCGGGAAGGCCGGCCATCTGCGCGATGCCGCCCGCGTTATCGGCAACAGGGCCGTAAGCGTCGGTGGAGAGGGTGATGCCGAGGGTCGAGAGCATACCGACCGCGGCGAGGGAGATACCGTAAAGGCCCAGCTCCGTGTTGCCCGCGTAGCTGATGGTGGAGCGGAGCACGCCGATGGCGGCGATGGTAAGCGGAATGGCGACCGCATACACGCGGTCAATCTGTGGGATATAGTTGAATGCGAGCACGCCCAGCACGCAGGATGAGGTGACAGAGCCGACATCGCTTTCCTACTCCCACGTCACGGAGGAGATGCGGCGACAGGCGGCGGCGAGGATTGACGCGGGCATCGCCAAAGCGTAGCCGCTGCCGGCAGAAGAAATCACACTAAGAGTGCACTACGACCAACTTCCAAGCAAGAAAGCAATGGAGCAGATGGGCGACATAACAGGAAACAGGCCACCCCGCCTGCGGGAACTCCTCGGTGGGGCGGCTTTTCGCGGTCTGTGGGCAAATATGTGGTCAAAGGAATGCGGCGCAAAAAGAGCGCCCCGGTTCTGTGCTGTAATTGCCCCTGTTTGCGGCATATTTGGCAACATACAGGGGGAATAATCCGCAGAAGTCTTGGGTGTGCTCAGTTTCGCTGGCAGAAATAAAGATTCGGCAGGGAAGATAAACGGCGTCCTTTTGCGATGCCGCTTCCGAAAAATCACAGCTTCGCCCCTTAACGAAGACTTTAAGTTAAATCTGTTATACTGCTGCAGTCCCCTCAAAAATACAGACAGGAGAAAAAATTGACCGTATGATGAAAAAAAGATATTTCGCTATTCCCATTCTTGCAGTCGCACTGCATTTTTTGCTGTCCAATCTGTTGTATTTCCTTGTGGAAAGACTCGTTTTGGATGTTTTTCATATCTCCCCGCAGCAATTTATGAACTACTCATATTGGGGCGAGATTTTGATCTACGCTGTTCTTATCCTCGTATTCTTCACGCTCTATAAACTGCTTTGGAGGAAAGAGATAAGTGAACCGCGCACAGCGACAAATTTCAAAGATGTGCTCGGCAGTCTGGTCGTGGGATTTGGCATTTGCGGAATCTCCGGTCTTTGGATCATGCTGGCAGAACAGCTTCCCTCGCTTCAAAAAAGCGTTGCGGCAATGAACGCCGGTGCTGAAAATATTGCCGGAGGAAATGCATTTGGAACATTTATGATTGCGGTGATTGCTGCACCTGTTGTAGAAGAAATTCTATTCCGCGGCATTGTGCTTCGCTCCATGCGGAAATTCGCCCCAGCTTGGGCCTCGATTCTAATATCATCTGTACTCTTCGGCGTTTATCACCTGAATATCGTGCAGGCTGTCTACGCCACCTTAATGGGCATCGCCGCAGGAATCCTTTACGAGAAGAAAAGGAACCTGCTGTTTCCCATCCTCGTGCATTTCGCAAACAACCTCATTACTATGCTGCAGGGCTTTGCGCCATCCGAAGTGAATGAACTGATCAGCATTTTTATTCTGATCATGATCGCTCCGGCAGGGTATGTCGTCTGCCGTTCACTTAGACAGGGCAAAAGATCAGATAGCATGTAAGGTTTTTATACAATGCATAAAGCATACAGCGGCACAGAGCAAACTCTCTGTGCCGCTGTTTTTTTATCTTCGTAATAGTATCAGTATGGAAAAAGGAACCGGGGCACAGTAAGCAGTGCCAAAGTCGCGGCACCCCATCTTATCTGACCGGGTATTTCCACAGGAATCTGGTCCATCTCCATGGTTGCCGGCCAAGGAAGCGGGTACACACGGCCGAAATGACCGTCCCCAAGCTCCTGGAGATATCCAATGACCGCAGGGCTTGTGTATGAGGAACACAACCCCTGTGGTCAACATATCCAGGACGAATATCCATTATGACGGCAAAAAGCAGAAGTCACGTCGGCAGATCAAAAACATCTTTGCAGATACTCGATCACGCGCTCCCTTGTCTGCTGTTATGGCAGTCGCCTATGCACTGTGCGGTTCGTTGCATCTTCACATATGCCCTCGGAACAGGTGTTGCTCACATATTCGCGAAGTTTTCCGCAGTAGAGCAGTGTGTGCGGCATTCTAAGGAACTGCATTGGCTGTATGATAGAGGAACGTAGCTGTTCCGTGCCGTCAACCCGACTTTTTGTGAGAAGCTCTCCGACAAACTCTGAGCAGTAATAGCAGCCCTCCTGCTTCCAGACAATATGGAAATATGCCAGACATAAGCCAATATAGTTGTAGCCGTATTTCCTCCTCCGCTTCCACATCACATCGAGCATTTCTTTGAGTTCTGCGTGTTGTTCTTCTGTGACACTCACGCTCAGAACCAACACCTTGGTTTCGGAAAAACGCTTGAAGGTACCGGTACGAGGCGACTCTATCACGAAGCCGCCCCAAAACGGATTATAGGGATGCCTGCGTCCAAAAGAGTACATTCTCTCTAAATCTCTGGACAGGCTGATGGAGGCGTGGTTATATTCTGCGCCGGTGATTTGTTTAAGGATCCGGGACAAAAGTGTTCCGGTCTGGCTGATTACGATATACAGCTGTTTATTTTGATTGCTCATATGCGTATCCTCACAAGATTATCCACAGTGCCGTGCTATTGGCATAAGAGGTGCTGCAGGTCCCGAAGAAGCCCGTTTCGACCATGTTAGCGTTGGTGTGCTGGATGACCCACTTCATGCTCTCCGGTTCGATCTTGAAGCCTCGGTGCAGCGTTGGACAGCCGAGGCTCATTCGGCAGGTCTTTGCGTATACAACTGCAATTGTTCGACCTTGAGCGTATTCTCCTCGTTGCCGCCGCTTCGGAAGCTCTCCATTTCCGAGCTTCTGATACTCACAATAACCCTATCATTGACCTGCAATTCCTCAAAAGAAATCCTTGTAACCTTCTGCGTGGCAAAGTCGCAATAGACCATAGGAGTAGACGAACAGTCTATCAGACATTCTTCACCTAAAGTGTTTTCATCGGCATCGTCCTTTGCCGTTATGGTTTGCTTTCCTGTATCAACTTCCGTGATCACTGCGTTGGCGATCAGAAGCGTGTCATCCTTCAATGAACCGCACCCGGACAGGGATAGCAAGAGAGTTAATAAGCACAGAGCGATTCCGATTCCTCTTACATTTCTATGCAGCAATGTCTTATCCTCCTGTTTTTTTGCTGCGGAACTTATCCAATCTATGAAAAAGACCCTTCTTCCGCCCTTTGCGTCAGGCGGGACAACGCACAGACCGCGTACATATAGCCTGCAAGAATCAGCGGTGCCGGCAGCCCGTAGAGCAGCGGCGCCGGAATGATACGCCAAAACAGCTTGAGCACACCGATCTCCGCGCCGTAGGTGAAGAAGTAGTTCGCCTCCGGGCAGAGCGTGAGGCGTAACAGGAGATTGATAAGGTGCGCGCCTACGGCAAGCAAACCAAAGGTCTTGAGGATCCGCGGGATATCCCTGGGGTCGGGGCGGTAAAAGCCCAGCGTCGCCAGACTCAGACCGCAGACAACAAGGAGAGCGTGCGTCACATAGTAGCCAAAAATTCGCGGCAGGAACAGCGAAAAGCCGGAGAACAGAGACTCCGGGAAGAGCAGCGCCATCAGTGCGCCAAGGGGCGCTACAAAGAAGGAAAACCCCATGATCGAGCGGTTTCTTTTCCACACGCCCAGCGGGATCAGAAACAGATTGATGTTGCAAAGATGCAGCGGCAGCTCATTGAAAATATTGAAGCCATTGGGATAGTACGCACGGACATACACTGCGTCCATGGACAGTGAGAGCTTGTAGCCGGCGAACAACGCGAGATTAAAAAGGCATGCGCCGATCAGAAGCCGGGAGCGCCGTGCTTCCGGTTTTCCGCGCAGCAGCAAGAATATGAGCAGCACTGCCGCTGCCGTCAGCAAAAGCAGAATCAGATGCAGCCCGCGAAAGGGCGTTATAGAAAATCTGTTCATTTCACACGCCGGAACGTCTTTCCGGTCTTCTCCTCAAGAAATCGTTTGCATTCCTCCACCGTCCCGCCGGTGAGGGTGCGCTTGTCCAGAGGCTGCGCGAACCGCTTTTTCATCAAAAGGATCATGTAGTCCTGCGACTCCGCCATGGCGTCGATCAGCTCATAGCGGAATGTGGAGGTGGTGACCTCCGTAACGACGGTATAGGACTCCTCGCCGAACATGATATGATAGTTTTTTGTACCTGCCAGCGTGTTTTTGCAGGCGATCATGCCGTTGATCCGGTCCTGAAACAGCAGAGCAGGCAGCAGCATCACCTCTACCAGCAGGGAAATCACCGTGCCGGCATCAAGCGTAAAAGGCTCTCCGTCGAATGGGATCAGCAGCAGGGCGTTGATGAAAAAGACGCTCCAGCCGTAGATGGCCCAAATAATGTTTCTCTTTCGCCGCAGCACCTTGCGCATCGCGCGGGAGGCTATGGTCATAGAACGATTCGTGATGTCGCTGTGAATTTCAAAAGTCATACATATTCTCCATCGTTGATCATTTCTGCTTTTGCAGCCTGTCTGGTTCCTTGCAGAAGTGTTCCGTCCAGAACAGGGTATTTATAGATTATGTTATCATAACAGGAATAAAGTTTATATTAAGTCTACCTATTCTTTAAGGAGTCATCTCAAATTCAACACACTGCTTTCCTCACGAGAATTTTTCTGCAGCGGGGAAAATGACGTCCTTTGTCCGGCTCTTATAAATTGCAGTCAGGCAGCACCGGAATACCTTTCTCCCTGAAATCGTCACGCTTACTATGTATGCAGCGCTATCACGGCATCACGCCAGCCTTGCGTTCACCAGATGGTACCATGTCACCCCGTTTTCTTCATAGGACTGAAATTCACCGATGACGGTGATCTCCGCCCCCAGCTCCGGGTAATCGTCCGGGTAGGCGAGGTCATCCTTCAACACAAACTCCATGCCCTCGGCGCAGCAGGCGGCGGCATCTGAAATGATGCAGGCGTAGGATACCGGGTCAGGCTGTAAAACGCCGTCCGTCACGAGCTGATAGATAGAAAACGTCCCCCTTGCCTTGACGGTCTTGTCGAGATAATGCGCCGGGTCATTGTAGAGCATATTGTAGACCTCGGAGTAGACCATGGTGCTGCTGAGAACGGTCAGATCCACATCCACGCCGTCGGCAGATGTTTGTGTCTGTTCGGGTTCCTCTGCGGTCTGCTGTTCGTCCGGCGTTTCCTGTTCATTCGGCGCTGGAATGCTCTCTGGCGGTGCGGAAACTTCCACATCGGAAGAAGGCGTATCATTTCCTGCGCCTTTTTCGCTGCCTTTCCCGCAGGCGCAGAGGGAAAGCGTCATGCAGGCAGCCAGCAGCAGACAGAAAATCCGTTTCATCCCGTTTCCCCTCCCCTTGCGCGGCCAAGGGCCGAACAAACCAAAAATACCAGAATATCCACCGCCACGATGGTGGAGCCCACCGGCGTCCCCGCGAGAATGGAGACCAGAATCCCCAGCGCCGCGCAGCTTACTGACAGCACGGCCGAGCAGACCGTCACCGTGCGGAAGCTCTGGAAAACACGCATGGCGGACAGCGCCGGGAAGATCACCAGCGCGGAGATCAGCAGGGAACCGACCAGATTCATTGCCAGCACAATGACCACGGCGGTGGTGACGGCGATCAGCAGATTGTACAGGTCGGCCTTTGTGCCCACCGCCTTGGCAAAATCCTCGTCAAAGGTCACGGCAAAGATTTTATTGTAATAGAGCAGAAATACCGCCACGACCACCACGGACAGTCCCGTGCACAGCCAGACCTCGCTTTTTGACAGCGTCAGGATGGAGGTGGAGCCGAACAGTGTACTGCACACATCGCCCGAAAGATTGGACGAGGTGGAGAAGAGGTTCATCAGAAGATAGCCGATCGCCAGCGCCCCCACCGAGATCATGGCAATGGCGGCATCGCCCTTGATCTTCGTATTCTGTCCCGTGCGGAGCAGCAGGACGGCACAGACCACCGTGATGCACAGCGTCAGCGGAAGATCGTCCGCCAGCCCAAGCACGGCGGCAACGGACATGGCACCGAACGCCACATGGGAAAGGCCGTCGCCGATGAAGGAAAACCGTTTCAGCACCAGCGTGACCCCCAGCAGCGACGAGCACAGCGCGATCAGTACGCCGACGATGAGCGCGTAGCGCACAAAGGGATAGGTCCAGTAGAACGCGATTTTTTCAAGGATCGCCGTCATTGCGCCCCACCGCCTTTCTGCCATGCCTGGGGGAACTCGTTCAGGTAGGCCGCCTTGGTGCCGAAGAACACCCTGTCCCCGATGTGCAGGATATGGCTGGCGTATTGCAGCGCCGCGTTCAGGTCATGGGAGATCATCACAACGGTAATACCATCTTTGTAATTGAGCTTTTGAATGAGCGCATACATCTCCGCTGTCACCTTGGGATCAAGGCCGGAGACCGGTTCATCCAGAAGCAGCATTTTTCGGGTGGCGCACAGGGCGCGGGCGAGCAGCACCCGCTGCTGCTGACCGCCGGAGAGTGTCCGGTAGCAGCGTTTGGTGAGAGACGCGACCTGCATTTTCTCCATGGCGTCCGCCGCCAGTTTCTTTTCTTCTTTGCTGTAAAAGGGGCGGCTGCCGCAGCGCCCCTGGCATCCGGAGAGAACGATTTCTCTCACGGATGCCGGGAAGTCCTTCTGGACAACGGTCTGCTGCGGCAGATAGCCGATCTCATTTTTCCTCAGCCCGTCGCCCGTCAAAATTCTGCCGCTGATGGGCATCTGCAAGCCGAGAATCGTTTTCATAAGGGTACTCTTGCCGGAGCCGTTTTCTCCCACGATGCAGAGGTAGTCGCCCGCAAAGACCTCAAAATCAAGGTCTTGCAGAATAGGTCTCCCATCGTAGCCGACGCAGAGCTTTTGACAAGTGAGCTGAGCCATCATCCTGCCTCCTTAACCCAGTGCCTCTTTCAGCACGGAGAGGTTCTGCTCCATCACGGAAAGGTAGGTAGCACCGTTTGCAGCATCCTTGGAGGTCATGGACTGCATGGAATCCATGGTCAGCACCTTCTGGTTCTTCCCGGCGGTGCTCCGGACGATGGTTTCCGCGAGCTTGTGGTTCTTGCCCTCAATGGTCAGCACGCAGGGAAGTCCCAGCTCGTCCACCTTCTTTGCGAGGAAGGACACCGTCTCAAAGCTGGCTTCGCTCTCGGCGGAGCAGCCCGCAAAGGCGGCGTAGTAGCTCAGACCGTAATCGTCCGCCAGATAGCGGAAGGGGAAGCGGTCGCCGAACAGGACAGTCTTGCGCGCCGCGCCGTCCACGGCAGACTGGTACGCGCCATCCAGTGCGGAGAGCTTTTCGATATAGGCGGAGGCGTTGGCGGCGTAGGTATCCTTGTTATCGGGATCAAGCTCCTGCAAGGCATCGGCAATCGCGCCGACCAGCGTTTTGGCGTTCTTCAAAGACAGCCAGACGTGCTCGTCCTTTTCCTCCCCATGGTCATGGCCGTGGCCCTCCATGTGCTCGCAGAGATCCTCACCGGTCATGTCAGCCGGGAAGAAGGTTGGCCACGACTTTTCCGGATCAACGATGGCGTCAAAGCTCTCGTTGCTCATTCTGATGTGGAAATGCTCGGGCGCAGCCGATTCGATCATGTGGTCGTTGAATTCGATGCAGATCGGTGCGCCGGAGGTTCTGTCTACCGCTTCAAAGCGATACATGGCCGCCTTGGTACCGGTAGACCAGTTCTGAACGTAATAACCGATATACTTGTAGTCAGAGCCGGCCTTTTTGCCGTCCTCATAGGTGAACGCAATGTGGTCGCCTTCAATGTCAATATTGGTAATGTTCGTTTTGTAGCCCTTTTGATAGTAGGTCTTATACTCATCGGCGGTCATCTCGCCTTCCTCTGCCATCGCTGCAAAGGCATCGTCCAGCGTTCCGTCCAGCGCAAAGGGGTAGGCAGACTGCCAACTGCCCGCCCAGTCGGACAGGCTTCTGTCCTGAACCTCATGATCTTCAAAGGTGGAAACCTCCTTGCTGTGGTCATGGGCGTGCTCTGCTTCCTGCATCCCCTCAACGCTTTCTTCTGTTTTCACGGAATCACCCAGCACATTCAGCAGATTGATGACTTTTACATTCTTATTGTCGGCGTTTTTCAGGACGCTCTCCACCCAGCCGTCGGACTCGCCGCCCACATAGAGAAACAGGTCGCAGTCGGAAATCTTGACGATGTCATCCGCCGTAGGCTGGTAGCTGTGCAGATCAACGCCGCTGCTCAGCAGCATGGTCAGGTCGGTGCTCTCGGCCTTGTCGCCGAGAATTTCCTTGACCCAGTCGTACTCGGGGAAAATGGTAGTGACAATGCTCAGTTTGTTGGAATCGCTCTCGCCCTTCTCTGCGGCATTCTTTTTGCCGCAGCCGGCAAGCAGGCCGACCGCCATGGTCAGCGCAAGAAAGATGGTAAAGATTTTCTTCATCATACAGACAAAACCTCCGAATTTTTGAAAAATAGGCGCAAAAATACAAGGGCAGCGGCAAAATCGCAAGAGCCTATCCAAAAATGGATAGACTTCGCCCTTGTAAAAGTCCTATTTTTAATTCGAAAGCTTTACCTTGAGAGCAACAAGCGTCAGTGTGCTGATCGTCTCTGTGCATGGCAGAATCGCCCTGCACATGGTATATGTAAACGCAGCGGAGATCGCTGCGGCAGCACCGGCAAGCCCCAGCGTTTTCAGCAGATTCTCGTAGATACCGATCTGATGGCAGATGGCACAGTCGTCGCCGGAACAGTCATGGTTGGCTTCGACTGCAAGATAGATTGCCGAGGACAGCATGACAACAGCCAGCACGGCCGCCAACA
>OGKS01000474.1_pt1 | contig 22482 bp, 20 predicted proteins | sample 1572491 | NCBI WGS metagenome assembly OGKS01 (sample SAMEA2582153, study PRJEB24529) | metagenome | biome: Human gut stool | place: China | collected 2011
TAGGGCTTGTTAGGGACTTGCACCCGTTAGATAATGCTCATGCCGAGCGTACAACAATAAAAGGGCAGACCAAAAGTCTGCCCTTTTATTATGCTACTTTTTTAAGAAAAAATCCATTATTTCATCGCTGCTCGGCTATCATTCGTATTTTCAATAAACTCTGCCAAGTCGACGCCTTCGTAGCGTTCGAAAGAGGAAGTAGCGGTGGTGGTTGAACGGAAACCTACGTCAATTACTTGCTTTATGTCTGTTATTTCACCACGCTCTATGCGCGCCTTTACCTCGGCCACTCGATAGCGCATAATATATTCGTGTATGTCGTTATACCCTTGTGAACGCAAACTCTGCAATACCATGTGACGATTAAAACCCGCCAGACGGCACAAGCGTTCGCGATTGAAGGCCACATCAATATAGGGTTTCTCGTGTTGCATAACATACTCCATTACTTCAAAACGGTGAAGATTGGCCTCATTGAAGTCGTCGGCTTCTGACTGCGTAATCTCCTCTTTCGTTGGGGGTTTCTCTACCTGGCGAAAACTGGGATATGACATGGCCGACACCGTAGGGCGCAATATGCGGAAAAACAAGAACATATTGACCAACGTAAAGAGGAACATGTAAATGCATACTAATGTCCAATTGAACTTTATCGTAATAAAGACAAAGAACAAGCTTACAAATCCTAACAACGCACCATAGGCTATCAAGTCACTAGGCAATTGCATACTACGCACCAAACGATGTGGAAGACGAAATATATTACAAATGTAATAACCCGATAGCAACAAACAGATGATGCGTAACACCACATCGCCCGATAGGAAAAAGTGAACAATATCATCGAAAGTATAGACATTGGCCATGTTGCTGCCTACCGCAGCCCCCACTCCATATATAAAGATAAGAACAAGCGCTGGTACAGCATAGCCCCACATACGTCCCCACTGCAAATAGCCTGGCATACAAAGCCCTAAGGGATAAATACTCTGCAAATAAGAGCAAGCCAATAAATAGATGAGCAACACGGGATGTAATATGCCCAACTGCGGCACTACCCCATGCGTAGCTATAAAAAACAAAGCGCCACAATACATCAAACAGATAAGCAACATAATCCAAGCCTGCGACAAAAATTGCACACTGCGACGCGCTAAGTAAAACATTACCAAGCTCATCATTAAGTGTGCAACGGCTGCAAACTCTGTTGTTACCAATACAAGTGTATGCATTATATGTATATACGTTTTTAAGTGATTGTTTTCTGCAAAGGTACGAAAGTATGTGTAAAAACTGTAAATTTGCAAATAAAACATACCATAATTTCATGAAACCCTTCCTTCCACTTGAAGACTTTTTTCGCAATTCTGAGCGAACAGGTTACCAACTTTCGCCCGACGGCAAGTACATATCTTACATGGCTCCTTATGAAGACCGTCTGAACGTTTTTGTACGCGCCATCGGCAAAACCGACGAACAAGCACTACGCATTACGCACGAAACTGAACGTAGCGTAGCAGGCTATATGTGGGCCGACAATGAACGTTTGCTTTACATGAAAGACACTGCTGGTGACGAGAACTACCAACTCTATGGTGTACTACGTGACGGATCTGACGAACGGGCCTATACAGCCTTTAAAGGAGTCAGAACCAGTCTGATCGACGACCTTGAAGAGCAAGATGACTTCGTACTGATAGGTATGAACCGCCGCAATCCTGAGGTATTCGACCCTTATCGACTTAACCTCAAGACAGGAGAACTCACCTTATTAGCCGAAAACCCTGGCAACATTCAAGGTTGGATGACCGACCACGAAGGGAAGTTGCGTGTAGCAACAGCCATTGTTGACGGCATTAACACGCAGGTGCTTTATCGCGACACTGAAGACGAACCTTTCCGCGCAGTATTAACCACCAACTTCCGCGATGTGGTTAGCTTCATGGAGTTTACACCTGACAATAAAGAGGTCTATGCCGCCACCAATCTTGGACGCGACAAGACGGTATTGGTACGCATGAACCCTGCCAACTGTCAAGAGTTGGAGTTACTTTACGAAAACGACCAATACGACATTTCGAGCATTAGCTACTCACGCAAGCGTAAGAAGCTACTGAGCGTTTACTGCACAGGGCACAAAGAACCCATTCGTCACTATTTCGACACAGATGAAGAGGCGCTGCGTACTCGCATCAAAGCTCACTTCCCTAACCAACGCTATGGCATAGCCGACACTGATAAGGCTGAAGAGCATTATCTGATATATGTTGGCGGCGACCGCACACGCGGTGCCTATTGGTTCTATGACGCACAAACAGACGAGGCAACCCCCATGGCTGAATTAGCTCCGTGGATAAAGGCTGAGGACATGAACGAGATGCACGCCGTTAAGTACGCTTCACGTGACGGACTCACCATTGAAGCATATCTAACATTACCTAACGGACTTTCAATCAACGAAGCTCATCAGCTCCCCGTAGTAATCAATCCTCATGGTGGCCCGTGGGCACGCGACTGCTGGGGCTATTCATCAGAAGTGCAATTCTTAGCCAACAGAGGTTACGCCGTATTTCAAATGAACTTTAGAGGTTCAACGGGCTATGGCCGTTCGTTCTTAGAAGCCAGCTACAAGCAATGGGGACTAAAGATGCAAGACGACATTACCGACGGCGTTAATTGGTTAATTGAACAAGGTATTGCCGACAAAGACCGCGTTGCCATTTATGGCGGTAGCTATGGTGGCTACGCTGTTTTAGCAGGCCTAACGTTAACCCCTGACGTATATGCTTGTGGCATTGACTACGTTGGAGTGAGCAATCTCTTTACCTTTATGAAGACGATTCCGCCCTACTGGCGTCCCATGCTCGAAATGATGTACGAACAGGTGGGCAACCCCGAAAAGGATGCTGAGCAATTAGCTGCCACCTCCCCTGCCCTACATGCTGACAAAATACGCGTTCCTCTGTTTATTGCCCAAGGTGCTAACGACCCTCGTGTCAACAAAGCCGAAAGCGACCAAATGGTAGCTGCTCTGAAAGAACGTGGCATCGAAGTTGAATACATGGTAAAGGACAATGAAGGCCACGGCTTTCACAACCAAGAAAACCGCTTCGACTTCTATCGCGCCATGGAGGCATTCTTAAAAAAATACTTATAAAGGGTTGGTTATTAGAGGGTTAAGAGGGTTAAGAGGGTTAAAAAACAACCTCATAACTCTCTAAATATTTATAAAACCATGCGATATGCACAAACACACCTTTCTACTAATCGTATTAACTATACTGTTTGGTTGTACCAAAACACAGGCACAAACAAGTCAGGCAGAACAACTTTTTGATAAATTCAAGGCAGCATCACGCTTTGATTATCGCTACCCACGTGAGAAGGTTTACGTTCACCTCGACAACTCTGCCTACTTCGAAGGCGACACCATTTGGTACAAAGCCTATGTTGTGCGAGCTTCATCGCTCAGCACCACCAACTTAAGCCGCGTGCTCTATGTGGAATTGCTTAGCGATGACGGACAACTATTGGTGCAACAAACGCTTCAACTCGACAGTTTGGGGACAGCTAATGGCGCCATTTCACTACAACTTCCCATTCACTCAGGTTATCACGAAGTGAGAGCCTACACACGTGAGATGGTCAACTGGGGTACAGAGGCTTGTTTTTCACGCGTTATTCCTGTATTCACAGGGAGCAACCCGCAACGCAAAATGGAGAAAACGCTCTCAAAAGATATCACGCAGCTTTCTATACCACAACCGACAGATGAGAATGCAGGGTCATTGGGTAGCCCACGTCCTTACCATCTCAAAAAGAATTCTGATCGCATGATAGACTTCTTCCCTGAGGGTGGAGAACGAGTTGAAGGTGCCGCGCAACGCATTGCTTTCAAGTTAACCGATGGTCGCGGACTGCCAGTCTATGATACGCTACAAATCTACCGACAAGACGGCACGCTCTATGCCACTGCGCAGTGTGAGCACGATGGAATGGGCGACTTTATATTGTCTGCAGACTTTGGCAATGGGGGTTATGTGACGCTCCAATCTGACGCTATCTCGCGAAAGGTGCGTAAAAGACAAAATAACTTGCCCGAATGTAAAGGGTTTTACGCTCTCTTTGCCTCTGAACAGACGGATGGACTGGCGGTACAAATCAGCAAGGGGAGCCAAACTCCAGAGGGAAATCTGTTAGGGGTGGCAATATTTAATAGAGAAAACGTGTGTTATTTCGACACCATTACCGTCAACGCTGCACCCGAAGAACTCTTTATTCCACGCAAAGGATTGCGTGGCGGTGTCAATCGTTTGGAACTCTTCAATACGGATGGTATTAGCCTTGCAACACGTCTCTTTTGGGTACCATTTGAGAAGACGGATAGTACACGCTTTGCACACATTGACGTGAAGCAAAATGAATATGAATACCAACCATTCTCACCCGCCGTCGTTGCAATCCAAGCCACGACGGCACAAGGCCAACCTATACAAGGGAGTTCACTCTCTGTGTCGGTGCGCGATGAGTCGGGCAATATTCTATCCAATCGCGATGGAGGTATTGAGGGATACATGTTATTGGCTTCTGAGGTTAAGGGGTACATTCACCGACCTGACCTCTACTTTGAGTGCAACGATGCAGCCCACCGCCGCATGCTTGACCTATTACTGCTCGTACAGGGTTGGAGTGCCAACTCATTTGACGTGATGTGTGGCACAAAGGAGTTTGTACATAAACAACCGATTGAGGAAAAACTCATTCTGCGTGGCACTATCTATAAGGACAACGACAAGCTAACTCCACTTTCTAACGTCAATCTCAATATGCATGCTTACCAATTTGAAAACGGCAAACCAATGCCTGGCACATTGGAGGCACATACGCACACGGATAGCGTAGGACGATTTGCTTTCGAATCAAATGTCAACTACGAAGGGGAATACTTGGCACAATTTACCATGCGCGCGGGGGATAAGGACCAAAAGACGTGGAGCCGACTGACGCTCGACCGATGGTTTTCGCCCCTACCCCGCCCTTTCTATGCTCCCGAACTCAATCTGACACTCTACAACGGAGCAGATAATCAGGCGCGACAACTCCATAACGCTAACCCTCGCGATAGCCGCACCTTTGAATGGAAAGATACCATACAAAAGACGATGTACACCACGCTTCATCAAGCTGAGGTGGTGACTCACGTTAAGCGTTACCACGGCTTCACGGGCAATCGCTACACTTGGGGCGGTGGCGAACAGAACGGAATGCGCCACACGACTAAGTATTACGACATTCAGAAAGAATACGAGCGACTTAAGGACTATGGCGCAGGCTCTAAATTGGAAGTTTTGGAGGTATTTCGCATGCTTGAAAGCGATAAGTTCGAGTATAGCCGCTACTCTGATATCGATCAGGGAGTGCGATTGATTGACAACATCTTTGACAATGCCGAAAAGGGAAAAGATGATAACACTGACAAGCCCTCTCAATTCGAACAAAACTTGCGCGACCATACGGAGCACGACTTCGAATATCGCGGCCGCAAGATTAACACATACATTGACAATGAGCCCGGCATACCCGACTTATTTTGTAGTGAAGTGAAATCCATTTCCGTCGTGCGCGACAACAAGGGAGTTGACAACATTACTGGCAAGGAGGTACGCACTGCCGACACCTTCTACTCTATCTACATCTACACGTTGCCAGAGGAATATCGTTCGCGTAGCCGCAAGGGGGTTGAATATCGCCACATCGTAGGCTTCACGCCCAAGGTAAAGTTTTATTCGCCCAACTATCGCAAGTTTGATCTCCCCTCTGACAAAGACATGCGCCGCACGTTACTTTGGGCTCCGAATGTCACAACCGACCACGAGGGTAAAGCCAACCTAATATTCTTCACCAACTCTCGTGAAACTTCTACACTCGACATCAGCGTGCGTGGCATCACCAAAGAGGGGGTATTAATTGATTGGAACTAATCGGGGGAGGGAACAAAAAACACTAACAAGATTGTAATGATCTGGGGTTCTAAAATATCGCCCTTGGGATATTATGTTCCGGATTTAGATAAGAAGGGGATTCCTATAGCATTTGAGCCGGAATAAAGGCCCTAAGAGGTAATGAATATTGACATTTTCAACCATACTTCCTATACTTGTAATGGGAACATTTTGGAGCAGTCTAAACAAAAACTAAGCATAATAAGACATGAAAATCAACTCTCGGCGACTAATATTAACACTAACGACGAGTAGTTTTTACGCTAACGAGGACTAATTTCATTTTACTCTCGTTAGCGAACTTAATTTTGCCACTATAGTACCTAATTTCCAGAATGTGATTTCATCCTGCAATTTGACCTATACGCCTATTATCACAGAAAAATCTACATTTTATTTGCTTTAGCAAAGCAAAACTTTGTACTTTTGCCACTAACTAATTTTAAATTAAAAACTAATGAAAAACGTAAGGTATATAATAGGTTCATTAGCCATTATGGCTATATTGTTTATGAACTTTAGATATGCTTATCATAATTATGGCATTCCTAAACATAGACATGAAGCATGTGCCACTACAAAGCCATTAGGCTATAATCACGTAAAAGTCGCAACACACATGATGTGTACATTTATTGAATATCGTGTGGAAGTGCATTATAAAACACATACATATGATATAAATAGCGTTACGCACCGAAAAGAGCCTTGTAAACATGAAGTAATAGATTACGAATATTTCCGTGATTTTGACAGAAAAAAGGCTTTTAATGCTGCAACAAATTTTGCGGCAAATATATACAAGCCAGATTCTGCTAAAGTAGAATCTTTTTATACATACGTTCATGCACCCTATGAAAGCTATCGTATAGAATGCAGTTACGGCGGAGACTTGATAGATTGTACCAGCGAAGATGCAACCTGCCCGACGTGTAATTCAAATAGTTAAGTTGTCAGCTAATCACCTATGAAAGCACTTGCCAAGCATATTCTTTTTATTGTCATTTTGTTAATGACTACAAGTAGTCTTAAAGCGCAACAAGTTCTGTCAGAGACAGAACAATTGTTTAGCCAATTTAAGCGTGCCGCGCGGTTTGATTATAACTTTCCGCGTGAAAAAGTGTATGTACATTTTGACAATTTAGGCTATTTGATGGGTGACACTATTTGGTATAAGGCTTACGTTGTACGAGCTTCTTCTTTGAAACCAACCAATCTGAGTCGAATTCTTTACATTGAATTGTTGAATGCTGACGGGCAGATGATTACACAAAACATTCACAAATTAGACTCCTTAGGTACTGCCAATGGTATGTTTTCGTTACAATTACCAGTATATGCTGGCTATTATGAAGTTAGAGCGTATACGCGCGAAATGGTTAATTGGAATACTGAAGCTTGTTTTTCAAGAATAATCCCTGTTTTCTCAACCAGCAATCCCAATAAAAAGGTAGACAAAACGCAGTTACGAGACATCGTACAATTATCCATTCCTGAACCTTTGGCGCATGACCAAGTTACCTTAGGCGACCCGCGTCCGTACGTAATGAAAAATGACAGAGGTGCATTACTAAATTTCTACCCTGAGGGTGGAAAGCGAGTAAAAGGGGCCAATCAGCGTATAGCCTACAAACTAACCGACGGAAAAGGTGCTGTAATAGAAGATACTTTAAAAATATACGATAATAAAGGTCGTATCTATGCGACTTCTGTGCCCGAACATGATGGTATGGGCACTTTTGATTTAGCCTCCGATTTTATGGGCGGCCACGTTTGTTTATCGTCTAATCGGAAAATATACAATGGTGATAAAAAAGTAGGAGCTATAGCATTGCCCACACAAGTCGCCCCTTATGCAATACATGCAGATTATAGTGATGAAGGAGAACTCATTCAAGTAGCAGTTGGAGATAGTCTTCGTGGGACATCTAAACTATTAGGGCTTGCTGTGTTTAATCGTGAAAATGTGTGCTATTTCGACACACTTACAGTCAATAACGAAAGTGTAGAAATACTCGTACCCCATAAAGCATTAAGAGGTGGCGTTTGTCGTGCCGAACTTTTTGATGAACTAGGCAATAGCCTTGCCACACGTTTGTTTTGGGTGCCAATAAAGCAAGATGAAAAATCGCGTTACGTAAAGTTAAGTGTAAAACAAAATCAAAAATGGTATGGACCATTTTCTCCTATCGTTCTTCAAATGCGTGCTGTAGATGCTATGGGGCGTTCGGTTAAGGGAGCAACCATGTCTGTTGTGGTACGAGACGAAGGAGGCAACTTCGTATCAATCAACGATGGTGGCTTTGAAGGCTATCTATTGCTTGCATCAGAATTAAAAGGCTACATTCATCGTCCTGACCTATACTTTGTCAAGAATGATGCTGCACACAGACGTATGCTCGACCTATTAATGTTGGTGCAAGGGTGGCGCACCAATACGTTCGAGGTTATGTGTGGCAAAGATTCTTTTCAGTTAAAGCAACCTATTGAAAACAAACTGATACTTCGTGGAAAAATTTATAAAGACAACAAAAAGCATGAGCCGCTTGCTAATGCTACCTTAAATATGTATGGGTATCGTTTTCAAAATCATAAGGTAATTGGCGAAAGTATAGAGGGAGCAACTCGTACAAACAACAAGGGTGAGTATGCTTTTGAGTCGAATATTGACTTTGAGGGCAATTACATTGTAAAGTTTGTGATGAAGCAAGAGACGGGTAAGCGCACATTTACGCGTTTAATGATAGATCGTTGGTTTTCTCCTCAGCCACGCCCACTTTGGCATACCGATTTGGCATTGCCGATAAAACCCATTACAACTGATGATTTCACAGCTAATCCTAAAGAGAATACTACTTTTGAATGGGTAGATACTTTGCAGCGAGCTGTATTTTCTACTTTAAATTCTGCAGAAGTTGTAGCGCGTGTAAGAAAATACAAAGGACTTCAAGGCAGCAAATACACTTGGGGAGGTGGCGAAAAAGCTGGAATGAAACACGCTATGAAGTATATCAATGTTATTAGAGAGGTAGAACGTAGCAAAGATTGTGGTAGACAAGAGGGCATGCGAGTAATAGATCTTATGCAATATAGCAATAATCGGATTCAACATGATGAGTACGGTGTGCTTGAAATGGATAATTTGGTTGATACTTTATCTCGAAATAGTGAGAGTTCAAGTTTTCCCAATAAAAGCAATATGGATGCTTTTAATCCTAATCCCTTGCATACAAATAATATAATGGGACGTTTTTTTATAAATGGTCATGAAATTTTTTTATACGAAAACAATACAAGAGTTGACTATAGCTATATTTATGGTGATTGTAGCGAATACAAATCTATAGCAATGGTCATAGATAACAAGGTTGACGATGCATTGTCAGGTAACGAAAAGCGATTTTCTTATTCAGCTTATTCCATTTATTTATATAGCGACCCAGATGCTTTTCGCTTTCGTGAAAATTCGAAAAAGGGCATTGAACTTAGAAATGTACAGGGATTTACCCCAGAGGTTAATTTCTATTCACCCAACTATCGTAGGTTCGACTTACCCACCGACAATGACAATCGTCGTACATTGTTATGGAAACCGAACGTTACCACCGACAATAATGGCAATGCAACTGTTATTCTATTCTCTAATTCACATGAAGCTCAACGCATTGACGTGAGTGTACGTGGTATTACAAAAGACGGCGTTTTGATAGATTGGAATTGATAACATTGATTACAAATAAATTGCAATTTGTCTTCCTAATTGGGGGGCGGGTTTGTAACCCGCGGCAGCAGCAGGAAGCTTTGAATATCTACAACATGCTACTGCCGCGGGTTACAAACCCGCCCCCCAATTAGGAAGACAAATTGCAATTTACAGTTCAGTTCCACCAAACGCAAAAAGGAGAATACAAATTGCTTGTATTCTCCTTTTTTATTGATGTATAGGTGTGTTAGTATTAAAGTTACTTCACCAAGTCGAGCGTATCGCTAGCAATAAGCAACTCTTCGTCAGTAGGAACAACGACTACCTTTACCTTGCTGTCGGGAGTTGAGATGATTTCTTCCTCACCAAAGTTCTTCTTGTTCTTCTCCTTGTCGAGTTGAATACCCATGAATTCAAGGTCCTCAACAGCACCTTGACGAACATCCCATTGGTGTTCGCCTACACCTGCAGTGAATACGACAATGTCTACACCACCCATTACGGCTGCATAAGCACCTACGTACTTCTTGATGCGGTAGCTATACATATCCATAGCTAATTGGCAACGCTCGTTGCCTTCACGAATGCCAGCTTCTACCTCGCGAATGTCGCTTGATACGCCAGAGATGCCTTTCACACCGCTTTGCTTATTGAGCAAGTCGCTCATCTGATCGGGAGTAAGACCTTCCTTCTTCATAATGCTGAGCACGGCTGAAGGGTCAACATCACCTGAACGTGTCCCCATCATCAAACCTTCCAACGGAGTGAGACCCATTGAGGTGTCAACACACTTACCATACTTAACAGCTGATACAGAAGCACCATTACCAATGTGGCAAGTAATGATGCGAACGTCTTCAGGCTTCACGCCTAACACTTCGCATACGCGAGCGGTAACGAAGCGATGGCTTGTACCATGAGCGCCCCAACGACGAATGTTATTCTCTTCGTAGTACTTGTAAGGCACAGCGTACATATAAGCCTTGGCAGGCATTGTCTGGTGGAAGGCTGTGTCGAACACGAACACTTGAGGTAAGTTGGGCAACATTTCCTTTACAGCAACGTAACCTTTGAGGTGAGCGTCAGAGTGAAGGGGAGCGAGTTCCATGTACTGCTTCCACTCTTGCAACATCTCGTCCGTAACGATTTGGCTCTTAGTGAAACGACCACCAGCCACGATGCGGTGACCAGCTGCGCCAATCTCGTCGAGGCTCTTGATAGCACCATAAACGGGGTTCAACAACGTGTCGAACATCAACTTAATGCCTTCTGTGTGTGTAGGACAGGGTGATTCAATAATCTTTGTTTCACCATTAATTTTTGTCTTCAAGAACGAGCCTTCAAGACCAATCTTTTCGATACCGCCAGCAGCGAGTACAGACTTATCGTCCATCTCGTAGAGCTTATACTTGATAGATGAACTGCCGCAGTTGATTACGAGAATCTTCATTTCTAAGGTTATAGGGTTAGAGGGTTAAGGGGTCAAAAAGTTGCCTTAACCTATTTGATTAGTTATTATCTAAAAGGTAATTAGTGCGTCAAGGGGGTAAAGCATCATTTTTACCCCCTTAACCCACTAACCTCTGGACTTACTCTGCCTCTTTCGCAGCAATAGCTTGGTTGGCTGTAATGGCTACCATCATGTAGACATCATCAACAGAGCAACCACGTGAAAGGTCATTAACAGGACGAGCAATACCCTGAAGGATAGGACCAATGGCTGTAGCGTGACCTAAGCGTTGAACGAGCTTGTAACCAATGTTACCAACTTCGAGTGAAGGAACAACCAATACGTTTGCCTTACCTGCGATTTCGCTACCCGGAGCCTTTGAAGCACCTACTGAAGGAACGAGGGCGGCATCAGCTTGCAACTCACCGTCAATCTTCAACTCAGGAGCTATTTGCTTAGCAATGCCAAGTGCTTCCGTCACTTTGTCTACTACTTCGTGCTTAGCAGAACCTTTCGTTGAGAAGCTTAACATAGCTACGCGGGGGTCGATACCTGCAACGGCCTTGGCAGTTTGTGCAGTGCACACTGCGATCTGTGCCAATTGATTAGCATCGGGTACGGGAGTAACGGCTACATCACCCATTACGAGCACACCATTGTCGCCGCATTCAGGAGCATGCGTGAGCAACAACATGGCACCACTCACACAGGTAATGCCAGGAGCAGTCTTGATAATCTGCAATGCCGGACGAAGCACATTGCCCGTTGTGTTGCGAGCACCAGCCAACTGACCATCAGCATCGCCACTTTTAATAATCATGCAACCGAAGTAAAGTGGGTCGAGCACCTTCTGACGAGCCTCTTCGATGGTCATGCCTTTCTTCTTACGCAACTCGGCAAGGAGTTGAGCATATTCCTCTTTTTTAGGACTTGTAGCGGGATCGATGATGGTAGCCTTGTCAATGTTGCCCAAGCCCCACTGCTTTGCGAGGTTATGGATTTCGTCAACATTACCCAAGATGATAAGGTCTGCTACGCCATCAGTCAACACCTGGTTAGCGGCTTTCAATGTGCGTTCTTCCGTACCTTCTGGAAGAACAATGCGCTGCTTGTTAGCTTTTGCACGCGCAATAAGTTGTTCAATGAGTTCCATAAAAGACTTATGTATATATATTCTTTATAGGTTTTTGTTTGGTCTTTATTCATTGCAAAGTTACAGACTTTTATTCTTATGCTCGTCTTTTTCTTGAAATAGTTTGTAAAAAAGTAAAAGCATTTATTTCATACTTTTTACATTTCAATTAAATTTGCAAGCGAAAACCATCACACAAACAATCAACTACTTAAACTATGGGAGGTTTCTTTGGCACCGTATCACGCATAGAATGCGTGGCCGACTTGTTTTACGGCACTGACTACAACTCACATTTAGGCACCCGCCGAGGCGGTATGGCCACGTACAACGCAAACGAACACGCGTTTACACGTTCTATTCACAATCTTGAAAATTCTTACTTCCGCACTAAATTCGAGTCTACGCTTCCTCGCTTCGCAGGAGCTACTTCGGGCATAGGCGTCATCAGCGACACTGATGCACAACCCATTGTCTTAAACTCGCATTTGGGGCGGTTTGCTATTGTTACAGTAGCCAAGATTCAGAACATTGACGAACTGGAACAACAGTTGCTCAGTCAGAACATGCACTTCACCGAACTCTCTTCGGGCAAGACGAACCCAACAGAGTTAATCGGTTTGCTCCTTATTCAGGGCAAGACGTTCGAAGAAGGCATTGACAACGTGTTCCACCACATTAAGGGGTCCTGCTCTATGCTTTTACTTACAGAAGACGGCATTATCGCAGCACGCGACTCATGGGGACGCACACCTATTATTATAGGTAAGAAGGAAGGTGCCTATGCTGCTACCAGCGAGAGCACGGCTTTCCCCAACTTGGGCTACACAACGGAGCGCTTCCTCGGTCCGGGCGAAGTGGTACGTATGCGTGCCGATGGCATAGAACAATTGCGCGCACCACGCAAGCAAATGCAGATTTGTTCTTTCCTTTGGGTGTACTATGGTTTCCCCACCTCTACTTACGAGGGACGCAATGTGGAAGAGATGCGATATGAGAACGGACGCATGATGGCTATGGAGGACAACACGGAAGTGGACTGCGTTTGCGGCATTCCCGACTCAGGCGTGGGCATGGCCTTGGGCTATGCTGCTGGCATGAACAAACCTTATCAACGTGCTATCTCAAAGTACACACCCACTTGGCCACGCAGCTTTACCCCTGCCAATCAGTCAATGCGTTCGTTGGTAGCTAAGATGAAACTTATCCCCAACCGCGACATGCTGAACGGCAAGCGCGTACTCTTCTGCGACGACTCTATCGTACGCGGCACGCAGTTGCGCGACAATGTAGGCGTTCTCTTTGAAGACGGAGCACGCGAGGTGCACATGCGCATTGCTTGTCCGCCGCTTATTTATGGTTGTCCTTACATCGGTTTTACTTCGTCAAAGAGCGACATGGAACTCATTACGCGTCGCATCATTGAGGAGTTTGAAGGTGATGCCAACAAAGACCTTCCCCTTTATGCCACAACCGATTCTCCGCAGTACACACGCATGGTGGAGGAAATCCGCAAACGTTTGGGCCTCACCACGTTGCGTTTCAACAAGCTCGAGACACTTGTCAAGGCCATAGGTTTACCAAAATGCAAACTCTGCACCCACTGTTTTGACGGAACGGGGTGTTGTGGATGTAATGAGTAAGTAACTGAAGTTTCGGATTTAGCAAGGGCGGGCTGAATCATCGTGCAAGGCGAATGCAATTCAAGCAAACTTGATTGCATTCGCCTTGCACGATAATTATAGCACGCGCGTTCAATACCCCAAATGAACGATAAATTCCTATACGTTTTTAAAACTTTTGTTTTATCTTTCATGTTTCATTTTTTCTGCTAACTAATTGAATATCAATCATTTTGAAACATAAAACATACTACTTCAATGTTTCACTTTTAGTTTCAACGTTTCATGTAAAAAACACAATGGGAGCGAATGATCGCTCCCATTGTGTTTTGATATCGCTCCCACTGTGTTTTGGAATCGCTCCCTCAGTGTTTTGGAATCGCTCCCTCAGTGTTTTTGTTTTTCTCCCTCAGTGTTTTTGGAATGAAACATTGAAACTAAAAATGAAACATAAATACGCCATGTTTCATTTCCTGAAAGCATTGATAATCAGCACTTTCAAACCAAAAAGTGAAACATGAAAGCAAAAATAGCAGTAGGTAAAATATACGTAAGCATAATACCAATTTAGGGCATAATGAAACGTTTTGTAGAGGCTTCTGTAGAGGTAGGTTTCTACCTACTCATTACGCATGAACGTAAGTGCCAATATTTTCACCACTGAGTACTTTCTTTAAGTTGCCATATACGTCCATGTTGAACACATAGATAGGCAACTTATTCTCACGACACATAGCAGTAGCCGTTACGTCCATTACCTTCAGACCACGTGAGAGCACTTCATCATAAGTTATCTCATCGAACTTGGTTGCTGTTGGGTCCTTCTCAGGATCAGCCGTGTAAACACCGTCAACACGCGTACCCTTTAACATTACGTCAGCTTCTGTCTCGATGCCACGCAAAGATGACCCTGTATCGGTAGTGAAGTAAGGACTACCCGTTCCACAACTGATGATAGCTACCTCACCACGTTCCATAGCTTCAATAGCCTTCCACTTGGTGTAGAACTCACCAATGGGTTCCATACGAATGGCAGTGAATACGTGGTTTTTCACGCCAATCGCACCTAAGGCTGAACTCAAAGCCAATGAGTTGATAACCGTAGCACACATACCCATTTGGTCGCCCTTTACACGATCAAAACCTTTACCAGCTCCACTTAGGCCACGGAAAATGTTGCCACCACCTATTACGATGCTGATCTGTACCCCCATTTCGAGTGCTTCCTTAATCTGCGTTGCGTACTCGTTGAGTCGCTTTACATCTATACCATAACCTTGTTCGCCCATTAAGCTTTCACCACTAAGTTTGAGCAATATACGTTTAAACTTTGCCATTTTCGTTTTGTTTGTTAATAATACAGCGCAAATTTAACGAAATAAGTGGTTGCCTTGCCACACAGATAGTAGAAAAATCGAGCAGCAACCCTTAAAGCTTTCTAAAAATAGTACATTTTTCAGCCATAAAACACCATTAACGACCATAGATATTTGTAACTTTGCCCACAACATGAGACAAGATAATAAGACGAATCAGTTTAACGTACTGGCCGAGAAGCCCATTGGCTCACTGCTTATGCAGTACGCCATTCCTGCCATTGTGGCTATGGCGGCCTCATCGGTATACAACATCATTGACGGCATTTTTATTGGACAAGGTGTGGGTCCTGAAGCAATCATGGGATTGGCTTTGACGGGACCTCTCATGTCGCTCACGGCAGCCTTTGGCGCTATGGTAGGCGTAGGTGCAGCCACCCTTATGAGTGTAAAGTTAGGACAGAAGGATTATACTACAGCGCAAAAGATCTTGGGCAATGTGGTCATCATGAACCTTACCTTGGGTATCGTTTTAGGACTGGTGTTGGTTTGCTTTATCAACCCAATATTACGCTTCTTTGGTGCGAGCGATGTTACGTTACCTTATGCGCGCAGTTTTATGTCGATTATTTTGATAGGTAACGTCGTTACGCACATGTACTTAGGTTTGAATGCCATGTTGCGTTCTACCAACCGTCCGCAAAAGGCGATGTATGCCACCTTTGGCACGGTCATTCTCAACTGTGTGTTTGCCCCTATCTTTATCTTCGTGTTGGGTTGGGGCATTAAGGGAGCAGCGATAGCTACCATCTTGGCTCAGTTTACGATGCTGATGTGGCAAATTCGTCTCTTCTCCAACAAGAACGAATTGATTCACCTTAGCCGTAAGATTATTAAGTTGGATATGCATCTGGTAGGTGAATCCGTATTAGTGGGTTTGCCTCAATTCCTAATAAACCTTTGTGCGTGCTTAGTAGCAGCTATGATGACGCGCAGTCTTACCACTTATGGGGGCGACATGGCTGTTGGTTCGTTTGGTATCTGCAACCGATTAATTCTCTTTATCGTCATGGTGGTGATTGGGTTGAACCAAGGCATGCAACCGATTGCGGGTTATAACTTTGGCGCGAAGCGCTACGACCGCGTGTTGGGTGTACTGAAACGTGCACTCGTTTTTGGCACCATGATTACGATGGTGGGTTTTATTATCGGTGTGTTCTTTTCCCACCCATTCGTCAGCTTGTTTGCTAAAGACTCGCCCGAACTCATCAATATGGCCTCACACGCACTAAGTTGTATGGTCATGATGTTCCCAATCGTGGGCATACAGATCGTGTCAACGGCCTTCTTCCAAAGTATAGGCTATGCACAGAAGAGTATATTCTTGTCGCTCACTCGGCAACTTATCTTCTTAGTTCCGGCCATATTTATTTTACCTCACATCTTCAACGACCCGCTTGAAGGCTTGTGGCACGCAGCCCCTGTGGCTGACGGTTTAGCCTCAGTGTTAGCTATTACGCTCTTGCTCTTGCAAGTTAAGAAATTTAAGAAACTTCAAGATGCAGCGTAAAGCTTTCATAACCTCATAACTAAAGACCTAATTATTAAAACACATCTATCTATATATGGAACCTTTTGTAATCAACATAGGTCGTTCGCTCGGTAGCGGCGGACGCGCCATTGGTCATATTTTGGCCAAAGAGTTTGGCATTGAATACTACGACCGCGAGATTTTGTCGCTTGCTGCGAAAGAGAGCGGATTTTGCGCTGAAGTATTTGAGAAGAATGACGAGAAGAACCGCTTTTTGCGCACGTTGGGCAACATTATCCCCTTTATTGGCGGTGGCACGACGTATTATAGCAACGAACTTTCGAATGAAAATCTATTTCGCATTCAAAGCGAAGCCATTCGCAAAGCTGCAGCCGACCACTCTTGCATCTTTATTGGCCGTTGTGCCGACTACGTATTACGTGACTACCCACGTTGTGTCAACGTGTTTATCACAGCCGATATGAAAGACCGCATTGCCAACGTTATGAAGTGGAGCAACTGTTCTGCCGAGAAGGCGGAAGAGATTATTGAAAAAGGCGATAGCCAACGTGCTGACTTTTACAACTTCTATAGTTCGGGCACATGGGGCGCAGCCAGCACTTACCACTTGTGCATCAACTCTTCGGTGCTTGGCATTGAGGCGACGGCAGCCTTTATCAAAGAGTTTATTCTAAAAAAATTAGGCGAGAAATGAAACGACTGTTTTTCATATTTATCTTATTACTATTGCCACTTGCTGCCATGGCGCAGCAGGTGCAAATTGAGAAGCGCAGCCAAACGCCTTGCTTGTATCCCGAATTTAAGGAGGCTAAGATATTACAAACCTTTGGCCGTCAAATCAAGGCGAAGGCAAACATCTTCTTAAAGGACGGTTCGTTAGTCTACATTGACGAGAAGACGAACAAGGTGATGCGTGCTTATGTTAAGAACATTACGGGAGTAGTATTCGATGACACGATTCGTTACATGAAGGTGGACTCTGTCATGGCGCGCGTTGTAGCACAAAAGGGGTATAACTTTCTCTTGTGCAACACACACGTCAACATGTCTCTCTATCGCGAAGAGACTTCAGGCGGAAAAGGCATGGACTACTTTAACGTAGAGTTACCCGGCAGCGAAACGTTTTTGACGCTTGACACGCAGAAGCGCGATGACGAAGGTGGTATTCCTTTAACAGATACGTATTACTTCAACATCAAGGGCATCATTATTCCCGCCAACGAAAGTCAGTTTAAGAAGTTTATTGGCAAAGATCAACAGCAGGCCTTCAAAGTATTAAAGGAAAACCGATTTTGGAGTTGGAAAGACCCTGAATCGCTCAAAATGTTGCTTGACTTTTTGCCAGAGAAGTAAAGATGGAGTTTAATGAGTTTATGTGTTTAATAAGCGGCAAACTCGCCTACGTTACGCGTGCTTTTCTTTGACATTATCGGCTGCGGCTCTGCAATTCGAGCGAACTTGATTGCATTCGCCTTGCACGATGATTCAGCCCGCCCTTGTTAAATCCGGAACTTGAATAAACTTATCAAACTTACCCCCAAAAACACCATTTCATCTTGCTAAAATATTGGATACTCGCTGCCCGTCCCAAAACACTTACGGCAGCCCTCATACCTGTACTCACCGCTACGGCATTAGCCTATAGCGAAGGAAAAGGAGCATGGTTGCCAGCCTTGCTCTGTTGTCTGTTCGCAGCTATCATGCAGATAGCTGCCAATTTTATTAACGACCTTTTTGACTACAAAAAAGGTACCGACCGCGAAGACCGCTTAGGTCCTAAACGCGCTTGCGCACAAGGCTGGATAAGTCCGAAAGCTATGCAACGAGGCATCATCATTACCCTTGCATTAGCCTGTGTCATAGGTTGTTGTTTACTTCCCTTTGGCGGTTGGGTACTCATTGGCATTGGCGTAGCCTGCGTTGTATTTGCTTTTCTTTACACTACCCTACTCTCATACATGGGGTGTGGCGACTTATTGGTTTGGGTGTTTTTTGGTTTTGTACCTGTATGTGGCACCTACTACGTACAAGCGCTCACACTTACGCCAAGCGTATGGTGGCTATCCGTAGCTTCAGGATTAGTAACCGACACCTTGTTGGTACTCAACAATTACCGTGACCGCGAACAAGATGCCCTTAGCGGCAAACGTACACTTATAGTAGCCTTAGGCGAACGTTTTGGTGCTTACTTTTATTTATTACAAGGCGTAGCAGGTTACGTTTGTGTAGCAATGTTAGCCTTCTACGGCCACATGTGGGCAGCCATTCTTCCCCTGTTCTACCTCCTTCCACACTTCTTAACCTGGCGCAAAATGGTCAACATCTATCGCGGACGAGAACTAAACCGAATTTTAGGTTTCACCTCACGCAATATGCTGACATTTGCCCTTTTGGTGGTACTCTCACTTTTAATTGCTTAACCCTCTATTCATGGCAGCAAAATCACTGAAAGAAAAAACCGCCAACGGATTGCTTTGGGGCAGCATCAATAGTGGCGCTCAACAGTTGCTCAACTTAGTGTTTGGCATCTTTCTGGCTCGTTTGCTCTCACCTGCCGATTATGGAATGGTGGGCATGCTCACCATTTTTACGTTGATAGCCTCCACACTACAAGAGAGTGGTTTTATCTCAGGTTTAAATCGTAAGAAGGACATTACCGATGCTGACTACAACGCTGTATTTTGGTTCAACGTGCTTTGCAGCGTGAGCATTTATGTCATTTTATTTTTCTCCGCTCCCCTCATTGCCCAATTTTACCGCCAACCGATATTGGTTCCTTTGGCGCGATTATCCTTTCTGAGTTTTGTTATTTCAGCACTCAACACGTCCCCCCGTGCTTGGCTCTTTCGCAACATGAAGGTGCGCGAAACGGCCCTGCTCTCTACCGTTGCCCTCATCGTGTCAGGCATTATCGGCATTTGTTTGGCATGGAACGGATTTGCTTATTGGGGTATTGCCATTCAGAACTTAGTATTCTGCTTAATGCTCACCATTGGTAGTTGGTGGTTTGCTGATTGGCACCCTACGTGGCACATCGACCTTCGTCCCCTTCGCGGCATGATAGGCTATAGTTCAAAGCTGTTGGCCACTAACATCTTTACGCACATTAACAACAACCTATTCAGCCTCTTCTTCGGCCGCCTTTATGGTGAACGCGAAGTCGGTTATTACAATCAGGCCAACAAATGGACTGGCATGGGACACACCATGCTTACGGGTATGGTATGGAGCGTGACGCAACCCCTCTTCGCACGGCTTTCGTACAACGAGCCAGAGCGTATGCAAAGCGTATTCCGTAAGATGCTCCGACTCACAGCCTTCCTTTCGTGTCCAGCACTATTTGGACTGGCACTCATTGCTCCCGAATTTATTACAATTACGATTACCAGTAAGTGGTTGGTGAGTGCTCAACTGATGCAACTGCTTTGTATAGGCGGTGCGTTTATCCCCATTTCATCGTTCTACTCTAACTTCATTATAAGTCAAGGCAAGAGTAACATCTTTATGTGGAACACCATTGCACTTTGTTTGGCACAAATGTTGCAACTCGTTATACTATACCCCTATGGCGTTAAAACGATGGTAATTGCTTACGTCGTGACCAACACGCTTTGGCTCTTCGTGTGGCATGCTTTTGTACGCTATATGATTGGCCTTCGCTTGCGCGATGCGCTACGTGATGTATTGCCTTTCGTTGCCCTTAGTGCTATTGCCATGTTATTGGCATGGGGCGCAGCTCAGCCTGTAAAGGACAACATCTACTTATCGCTCATAGTAAAAGTAGCCGTTGCCGTCCTCGTCTATATAGCCAGCCTACGCTTGCTTGGTGCTAAAATCATGAACGAATGCATTGACTTCGCCCGCAGCAAAATGGGGCTAAGGAACAAGGGGTAGGAGGTTAAAAAGTATGTTCTTGTAAACTTATTAAACTCCTAAACTTATTAAACTCCCAACTCATTAAACACCCTAAACTCATTAAACTCCTAAACTTATTAAACTCATTTAACTCCCAACTCATTAAACTCCCCAACTCATGTACTGGATATTATTTATTGGCATTGCACTGATTAGTTATATCGTGCAGCAAAACTTGAATAGCAAGTTTAAGAAGTTTTCGAAAGTTCCCTTATCGTCGGGCATGACAGGACGCGAAGTAGCCGAAAAGATGCTTCAAGATCATGGCATTTACAACGTGACAGTAACTAGCACGCCAGGCCACCTTACCGACCACTACAATCCTACGAACAATACCGTAAACCTCTCACCAGAAGTTTATAATGGCAACTCGGTAGCTGCTGCTGCCGTGGCAGCACACGAATGTGGCCATGCCGTTCAACACGCTGTAGCCTACGCTCCATTACAGTTGCGCTCAGCCTTAGTGCCCGTCGTATCATTTGCTTCAAATTGGGTACAATGGATACTCTTGGCTGGCATTATCATGGTACAGACAGTGCCTTCTATCCTGTTCATCGGCATTATATTGTTTGCCATGACTACGCTATTTAGCTTCATTACGTTGCCCGTTGAGATTGATGCCTCACGCCGTGCCACCGCATGGTTGCAACGTGCAGGAATTACTTCTAATTACGACCACCCTATGGCCGTTTCGGCACTGCGTTCTGCAGCCTACACCTACGTGGTAGCAGCCCTCAGTTCGTTAGCTACGCTCATCTACTACGTGTTAATATTTACGGGGAATAGAGATAGCGATTAAACAACATCTCTTTAAACAAAAGTTTGTGCGGCAAGTTAGTACACTTCTACAAATTAAAGTGCTAACTTTGCCGCACAATTTTTATGAATATGGACGAAAAGAATAAAGACATAGATAAAGTTGAATCAGAAGAATTCGTAGAAAATAACGAAGCTACTACTTCTGAAGCAACAAACATTAATACAGAAGAGAAGGAAACGGAGCCAATCGAGGACGAAGAGGAAGATGGGCCTACACAACCTTTGTTACACGCACTTGACTTCGAACAAAGCGAAAGCCGAACGACAAATATTCCACCTCGGTTACCCATAGGTTACTCGTATGGTACGGAGAGGAATACCTCTGCAGCTTCCACTAAAAAGAAAAAAGCGAAGAACAAAGCTACGGTGGACTCACACCCTGACTTGCCCACCAATACTGACACGCTACAAGAAGCAAATGAGCGTCCAGAACGTAGCAAACGCTATCGACAGCGCAAGCCTAATAAGAAGTGGGCGGCCTTTAAAGCATGGTGGAAGCGCTGCTGGATATGGCTGTTAGTCGTCCTTATTGCCATTGCCATAGTAGCAAGCTATCAACTGTGGCTACCTATAGTTAAAGGATGGCAACATCAAGAAGAGGAAGTACCTGCCATTGCAGCTGATTCACTGCCTAAAACGGTTAAGCCTGTTGAGCCAGATAGCATGATAACTACCCTATCGCACGAAGATAGCTTGCGCATTCAAGACTCTGTGCGCCATGCACGCTGGCTCTATTGGAAACGCCGTAAGCAAGCCCAGCAACAAGCTGAACAAGAAGAGACCAGTGGTGAAGAGGTTTCTACGACAGCAAAAACTGTTGAAACTGAGCACTCAACTGTACACGTCAACGACTCATTGCATCATTGATGCATGTAAACTGCAATTTGTCTGCCTAATTTTTTTTGGGGGGGGAGGCGTCCTAACCTGGGGGCGACGCGTCCCCGCGTCGGCATTGCCAACTTGGGGTTCGA
>OGKS01000475.1_pt1 | contig 22460 bp, 10 predicted proteins | sample 1572491 | NCBI WGS metagenome assembly OGKS01 (sample SAMEA2582153, study PRJEB24529) | metagenome | biome: Human gut stool | place: China | collected 2011
ATTGAACAGGGCATATTCCGTACAATTCACCTCTACCCATAGTCTTGGAAGTCCAGTTGATCCCATCGGTAGAATAATAAATAGCCCGTATGTAGTATCCTGAGGCATTCCATATTCTTCCTACCGCAACGAACTTCCCATTTCCGCAGCAAACGGCCATTATAGTGGGAGCATCTGATATAGTTGTTCTAGTCCAACTGATTCCATCAGTAGAATAAGCAACATCCCCATCAGTTCCCACTACAACGAACTTTTCATTTCCGTAGCAAACACCATACCACCAATTACTTCCCACCTTCTTGGCAGTCCAGTTGATCCCGTCAGTGGAATAAGCAACGCCTCCATCGTTCTCAACTGCAACGAACTTTCCATTTCCGTAGCAAACGCTATTCCAATCATTGCTTCCCACATTCTTGGCAGTCCAGCTGCTTCCGTCAGTGGAATAAGCAATCACTCCATTTTCTCCCACTGCTACGAACTTTCCATTTTCATAACAGACGGCCCTCAAATTTGTCTTTCCCGGTATAGTAACTGTTGACCAGCCGGCCCCGTCATCTGAATAACGAACATTTCCTCCCGTTCCCACTGCAATAAACTTTCCATTTCCATAACAAATTCCCGATAAGTCATTAAATCCTGAGGTTGCTGTCCAATTGATTCCATCAATAGAGCAGGCTGCACTGTTACTGTCTCCCACTGTTACATATCTCCCGTTTCCATAAGTGACTGCATTCCAATCATTACTTCCTATATTTGCCATATTATTGTCTCCTACAATTATAAATTCATTGTTCCAATTAATTATCCCATCTGTCGATATTGACTCTTGTGGTTCTTTGGGTTGATCTGTTGGTGGAATAACAGGTTCATCCGAGATAACCGGTTCATTTTTCTCACAGGTCATAAACACGCAAAGGCACAATACAAAACAGTTTGATTTTCATGATTTTACTTTTAACTTCTACAGCTTTGATGTAAAATACCAATCATATTATGTGTAATAAGCTACAAGTTTAAATAGGTGAAATCAGATTTCTATCCTTTCAATATAACCGTTGCTTCCACAGACGATAAATCCTGCCGGTCCTCTTTCCTGGCTGCATGTGAAAAGGATAGTGTTTCCGGATTCCTCCTGGGTAAACATATCGTATTCCGTTCTCTCATTTCCGGTATTCCTGCCGACATCAAACACCACATATTCGGGTATTCCGCTTCTGTCTATGGAGTTGAAGTTATCTCCCGAATGCCATCCTACGGAAAATCCTACTGTTTCCGTTTCTCCCGAATCTTTTCCGTTGACAAGTTTTCTTTTCAGGGAAGATACGTTGACCCTTTGCGTTCCACCTGTGGCCGGAACAGACATGGAGTCAGTATCTATGGAGAAGGCATATTCCCATGTGATTACACCTGCTTCCTGAGACACCGCTACTTCATTCCTGCCTTCTCCATGGGATGCGGTAACGACAACGCTTCTTTCCTCTCCTGTATTCTCTACCGCTGTCAGTATGTTTTCCGATAACGACCAGCCGTTACTATGTGCGGGTATACTGAAAAACGGTGTTCCGGAATCGTCCATGTCTTCCTTACTGCCTGAGTCCCATTCCCTGATACCTTTCCTTTCCGCTGTTCCCAAGTACCAAGTGGGCTGATTATATCATGAAAGATGTAACTCTTCAGCAGCAGCACAACTTGAATATCTCGGGTGGAACTGATCGTGTGAAGTACTTTATCTCTGCTGGTTATTACTCTCAGGATGGTCTTTTCAAGGAGTTTGGTACTGGATACGACTATGGTTATCAGTATCATCGTTTCAACTACCGTTCTAACCTCGACCTCAAGGCAACCAAAACTACAACCTTGTCGTTCAATGTGGCTGGTAACGTGAGCAATGCTGATAAGCCTTATACGGGTTCAGGTGCTGCCGGATTGATTAAGCAGATTTATTATGCAACCCCATTCTCCAGTCCTGGTCTCGTGGATGGTAAGTTGGTTTATTGTACCACCGATTATGATGACCAGAAGTTGCCGTTCGTAGGTAATGCAGGTATGGGTTACTATGGCAATGGATTCATGCAGACCAATATCAATAAGATTCAGATGGACCTCGTTCTCGATCAGAAGCTTGACTTCATTACCAAGGGATTGAGTTTCAAGGCAAAGGGATCTTATAACTCTGCCTATACCATTAACAAGCAGGGTAAGAGCGTTGTGGCTTCATTCAATCCGCTCATACAGTATGAGAAAGACGATCAGGGTCAATTCATCTTGGATGCAGAAGGTAACAAGAAAATAATATTAAATGCTGATGGTACACCATATATTGTATATCGTCAGAACGGCAATGATACCGATCCTTCTTATTCAGCATCTCAGGGTAAGGCGCGTGACTGGTACTTGGAGGGTAGCTTCAACTATTCCCGTGTATTCGATAAGCATACCGTTAATGCACTGCTCCTTTACAACCAGTCGAAGCAGTATTACTATTCTGGCAGTTCTTATCCAGATGTACCTCGTTCTTACGTAGGTCTTGTGGGTCGTGTTACTTACGACTATGCCAGCCGATATATGGCAGAGTTCAACATGGGTTACAACGGCTCGGAGAACTTTGCACCGGGCAGACGCTTCGGTGTCTTCCCTGCAGGTTCTGTGGGATGGATTCTCAGCGAGGAGAAGTTCTGGAAGCCAATTTCCAAGGTGGCTTCTTTCTTCAAGATCCGTGCATCTTGGGGTCTCGTTGGTAACGATAAGACCAAGGATGCTATCCGATTCATGTATCTCGCCGATCCATATATTACGGGCAGTTATGGCTTGGCAAACAATATGAGCAACTGGGCAGATTCCTATGGCTATCTCTTCGGTAACGCACAGTCGGGTACCGTTCAGGGAACCTCTTCTGTAGCTGGTGCATACGAGTCTATCAAGAACAACCCAGATATTGGTTGGGAGAAGGCGTTCAAGCAGGACTATGGTTTTGATCTGTATTTCTTCGGCGACCGCTTTAAGACTACTTTCGATTATTATCGTGAGCATCGTACAGATATCCTTGTTCGTGATGAAACTGTTCCATCAACCATCGGTTTCACTATGCCTTATACCAATGCCGGTGAGACAAAGTCGTGGGGTTGGGAGCTTTCGCTCGGTTACAATGATAAGATAGGTAAGGACTTCCGCTTCTGGGGCAAACTGAATCTCTCTTACAACCAGAATGAAATCGTAGAGATGAAGGAGGAGCCTAAGAAGAATGAATACATGATGGCAAGGGGTCATCGCATCGGTGCCCGTTCTATGTATAAGTTCTGGAAGTATTACGAGGGCGAACAGACCAAGGTGGAGTATGAGAAGACTTTCGGGCAGCCATTCCCTGCGCAGTTGAAAGATTACCTTATGCCTGGAGATTGTGTATATGTCGATCTTGATGGCGATGGTAAGATAGATCCTAATGATAAGACTCGTGACAATGGTTATACGGATGATCCTGAGTACATGGCTGGTTTGACACTTGGCTTTAACTACAAGCGCCTGACTTTCAATATGCAGCTCACTGGTGCATGGAATGTAAGCCGTTACATCACCGATGTGTTCCGTCAGCCATTCTACTGTTCTTCCAATACAACCCAGGGTGGACTTCTTTCATATCATGTTAACAATACATGGACACCAGGAAGCTATGAGTCGCAGAATGCACTTTATCCACGTGCAACATGGGATAATGCCGAGCAGAACTATACAGAATCAGACCTCTGGGAGAAGGATGCCAAGTATCTTCGTCTGAAGACTGTCTCTTTGTCATACGATTTCATAAATCCAGCTTTCAAGAAGATTGGTATGCACAAGTGCGAGGTAACCCTTTCGGGCTATAACCTCCTTACCTTTACTCCTTATAAGTGGGGTGACCCGGAGACCAGAGCTTCTAATGCTCCATCTTACCCATTGCAGCGCACCTACACCATTAGTTTGAATGTAGGCTTCTAATCAAAAGGTAATGTAAATAAATGAACAAAGAAACAATGAAACATAATATACTATTACATAGTGCAGTAGCAATGCTCATGGCAGGTGCGGCGTTTACCGCTTGTACAGATACCATTGCCGTGGGTGATGCCTCTCTTGACAAAGCGACCAGTTCTACTGCCACTATCGACTCTGTATTCCAGAATGCAGAATATACACGTGAGTTTCTTGTAGGTATCTACTCCAAGCAGTATTATGGCTTACCTTATTATAATGGTGGAACCAATATGCCTCATGCGGGTAACCCATATGCTGGTAAGTTTGATGCACTCACCGATTGCTGGCATGACTTCTTTAACGGACCTGCCGTATATACCAAGTACTATACAGGTTCTCTGACTGCCAATGTTGACCGTTCTGATGGTTTGGATGGTCCGCTTTATTCATATGATAAGGAATTCCAGTGGAAGACGATTCGTGCTGCCCAGATTTTCCTGGCTAATGTAGATCGTGCTCCTGAGGCTGATATGACGCAGGAAGAGAAGAATCGCCTGAAGGCTGAAGCTCGTTGTCTGATGGTTGATGCCTTCTTCAATACCTTCCAGCATTTTGGCGGTATTCCTATCATGGATCATCCTTTGGAGACTAGTGAGGTGAGCGGACAATTCCCTCGTAATACGGTAGAGGAGTGTGTGAACTGGATGGTAGATGAGCTTGACCAAGCTATTGCCGAGAATGCTTTTCCATGGGTGACAAATAGTCCGGCAACAATGAATGGCCGTTGGACCAAGGCTGGTGCGATGGCTTTGAAATGTAAGGTTTTGCAGTTTGCTGCCTCTCCTTTGCTGAATCCAGAGGATGGAAAGCCATATTATGATGGCGCTTCTGAGGAAGTGAAGCCATACATCATGTACACTGATGCTTCTGAGTCTAAGTATAAAAAACGTTGGGATGCCTTTGCCGAGGCTTGCGATGATTTCTACAACAAGTTGCAGCAGGAAGGAAAGTATCAGCTTGAGGAAGCTAATATCCCTGCCAAGGTTACTAAGGCAGACGAGAAGGTGGCTTACTATCGACTGGCTTATCGTCGTGGTTATTATCTCAATGCTTCTACCGAGGTATTGCACTCTGTGCGTGTACAAGGTAATGATATGACGGGTGCAGGCCGTTATTGCTGGCACTCTTGGTATTCTAAGTCAGTGCCACGTAATGCTTATTGCCCTACACAGGAGTATGTGGAGAAGTTCTCTTGGAATGATGGCGAACCGTTCAATTGGGAAAATGCTGCCAAGAAGACTTATAAGGACCAGGCTACTCAGCCAGATTCTACTATGGTGTACCATGCGGATGGAAGCTTTACCGTGAATGTGAAGAACTTCGTAACCAATAAATATACAGGTGCGATTTCCCGCAATAAGAAGTCTCTGCATACCATGTTCGTAGATGGTACTGTGCCTGCTGGTAGCCGACAGATTACCACTACGCTTACTCGTGACCCACGCTTGTATGAGGAGTGCATCGTAAATGGTCAGAACATGAACCTCGACTGGACAACAGCTTCTATGACAGGTTATCCTTGGGAGCTTTGGTACAGTGGTAATGATGGTGGTACCGGTGTCTTGACCCAGCAGAATACCATGTTTGGTACAGGCTACGGATTCAACAAGTATTATTTGGGATCTGGTGGTTATCCTTCAGACGATTCCGGTGATTCTTATCGTTTCCCAACCCAGTGGGTTGCTTTGTCTTTGCCTGAGTTCTATCTGCAGTATGCAGAAGCTCTTGTGAAGCGCAGCAATAAGAATGTGGCTAAGGCTGTAGAGATGGTGGATAAGGTTCGCTCTCGTGTAGGTCTTCCTACGATGGCTAAGGTTTGGACAAACTCTACATTCCGTAAGGCAAAGGGTTATACAGCAACTACAGCTGAGGCTGCCCTGAATACAACTGTAACTCTGAAAAATGGTGCAACCTCTAATGAGTTTATGGAGGAACTTCTCGATGAGCGTGTGCGTGAATTGGGTCTTACCAATGCCCGCTGGTTCGACATGGTTCGCCTGAAGCGTACTGATTGGATGACCAAGCAACTCCATGGCTTGATGCAGTATCGCCTGATTCAGACTAGTGATGGTTTCCAGAGCCGTAACGCAGCCTGGGTAGGAGCAGACCGTGAGAATGACCCTTCATCAACACAGCCTCTGTTCTTCTTGAGTTGCATTAAGACAATTACTGCCAACAGCCGTTATCTCTGGTCTAAAGATCCTAAGAGTAACGAGGTGAAGAAATGGTTACTTGACCCACTTCCACAGGCAGAAATTAATAAGAAATATGGTCTTGTTCAGAATCCTGGTTGGGAGTAATGAACTCTTTGGGACTAACAAACTAAAATGAATTTGTATATGAAAACAAAGAATATATATATGTTGTCATTGCTTGCAGGCATGAGCCTGCCAGCAATGGCGCAGCAGGACATCGTGGACTCTGTGGCATATAAAGACCAGACTGTTGATGTGGGTGCCAATCACACCTTCACCCGTGAACTGTCAACTTCTGCCGTCAGCGTCATCACCAGCAAGGATGTCAACAAGCGTGGCGCACGCAACATTGGTAATAATATCTTGGGTTCAGGCTCTGGTCTTGTAGGTCTTGATGGCGCAGGCTTGTTTCATGCCCAGAATCCTACATTCTATATTCGTGGCGTTCAGTCTTCAAGTGGCAGCACTCCTCTTTTCATTGTTGATGGAGTGGAGCGTGCTATTGAGAATGTGGTAGCAGAGGATGTGGAGAGCGTATCTATCCTGAAGGATGCAGCCGCAACAGCTCTCTATGGTTACAAGGGTGCTAATGGCGTAGTTTTGATTACTACCAAGCATGGTAAGTACAACACCCAGTCGATTACAGCATCTTACGACCATGTGTTCTCTTTCCTGACCAATAAGCCTAAGATGGTAGATGCTGCTACATACGCATCTGCGGTGAATGAGGCTTATCGCAACCAGGGTGGTTCTGCAATCTATAGTGATGCCGTCATTGATGCCTACAGAAAGGGTTCTAACCAGCTCTATTATCCAAATGTAAACTGGGCAGATGAAACTTTCCGTAATGTATCAAACAACGATCGTTTCAACATCGAGCTCAAGGGTGGTACCAATAACTTCCGTTATTATACCAATGTGCAGTTGCTAACCAACAAGGGATTCATCAAGAATTTCCAGAACGACGGTTATTCTACACAGAATAAATATACCCGCGGAACCTTGCGCTCTAACATGGACATCGACTTAGGTCCTAAGACCAAGTTGCATACCCACTTGTATGGCTTGCTGACAGAACAGTCGCAGCCTGGTGCTCAGGCTGATCTTTGGAGTATGATTTACAAGGTACCAGCCAATGCTTTCCCAGTGAAGGTTTCTGAAACGGTTTGGGGCGGTAATTCAGTATATACTACGAATAACCCAGTGGCTCAGAGCCAGGGTGCTGCCTATTACAAGAACCACCAGCGTGCTCTTTATGCTGATTTGGTATTGAATCAGGATCTCTCTTCCATCACCGAAGGATTGAGTGCACAGGCTCAGTTGGGTTACGATACCTGGTCGAATGTATATGAGGATCATTCCAAGACCTATCGCTACAGTTACTACGAGGTTCCAACCAATGGTGATGTGATAGCTGATGGTCAGGCAAAGATGTCTTCTGTGTTGGGTACCGACTCAAACATGGGTACTGGTTCTAACAACAACAACTGGATTCGTCGCTGTGTATGGAATGCAGCCATCAATTATGATAGAACTTTTGCAGAGAAGCACAATGTGTATGGACAGTTGAAGTACGATTACGAGTACAACGACAAGACGGGTACTAACACCACCGTTTACCGTCACAATGTATCTCTCTTCGCCCATTACGGCTTCGATAGCAGATATCTCTTGGATGTAGCACTCGTTGAGTCTGGTTCCAGCCGTCTGGCTCCTGGCAGCAAGTGGGCTTTCTCTCCAAATGTTTCTGCTGCATGGAACCTCTCTAACGAGGCTTTCATGAAAAACGTAAAGTGGGTTGACTTCCTGAAGTTGCGTGCATCTTGGGGTAACCAGTCACTCGACGTGCTCCCTGGCGATAACGTATGGACCTATTACGATCAGTTCTATCTGATGAATGGTAATTCTTATCCGTTCGATGCCACTTATACTGGTACTCAATGGGGTAATACTTATCTCGGAACAGCACGTACTCAGGGACTCGGCCATGAGCAGTCTAGCAAGTTCAACGTAGGTTTCGATGCCACTCTCTTTGGCAGTTTGAATATTTCTGCAGATTACTATTACCAGCACCGTTACAACATCTGGTATTCTACTGCAGGCAGCTATTCAGGAGTCTTCGGATTGGACGCTCCTTATGAAAATGTAGGTATCATCAACCAGAAGGGCTTTGAGGTTTCTGCTGATTACAGCAAGAAACTCAACAAGGATCTCACCATCAGTTTGGGTGCATCCATGACATTGAACAAGACCATCGTTGAGGAGCAGGCTGAGACACCACAGCTCTTTGCCAATACCTCTTCTACAGGCAAGCGATATGGTCAGGCTTTCGGTTATGTTGCCAATGGCTTCTTCCAGAAGAGCGATGACCTGAATGGCGATGGAGTGATTTCTGCCGCAGAAATGAAGCAGTTGGGCTATCCTGTACAGAACTTTACTACGGTTTATCCTGGTGATATCAAGTATGTGGATCTGACAGGTGACGACAAGATTGATACCAACGACCGCAAGGCGATAGGTTACAGCACTACAGCGCCAGACCTCTATTACAACTTCCACCTGGGTGTGGAGTATAAGCGACTGGGTATCGATGCGATGTTCCAGGGAGTAGGCAAGTGGACCGGATTCATGACCACCAATGGTCTGTACCGTTCAGCTGTGGCAAGCAATACCTTGTCGCAGTATCTTTACGAGAACTCCTGGTCTGCAGAGCGCAACAATACAGAGAATGCCAAGTTCCCACGTCTTTCTGCAACAAGCAATGCCAACAACAATACAAACAATACGCTCAATATGTTTGACCGCAGCTACCTGAAGCTCCGCTATGTTGAGATGTATTACTATTTGCCAGAGGCATTGTTGGAAAAGGCTGGTTTCATCAGCAACGTGAAGTTGTATGTACGTGGTACCGACCTCTTTACAGCTGATCATCTCGATAAGGCAGATGCTGCAGCATACGGCACAACGCAGCCTCTTACCAGAAGCCTTCAGCTTGGAGCTGCAGTAACATTCTAAATTTAAGGAATTACGATTATGAAAGTAAATAAAAAACTATTTTGCTTTGCATTGGCTGCTATGGCGTTGTCTTCTTGTAACATGGACTACAATGAATATACAGCTTACGACAAGGAGTATATACAGCGCTCATTCAGCTATGTGGGTGGATTGATGACCACGATATACACAGATATCGATACAGACTGGGGTAACCTTTCGGGTGCCATGCTCTCTTCTGCAACAGATGAGTCGGAGTATAGCCATGATGGTAACTCCGTGGAAGATTTCTTCAATGGCAACTGGAGTGCATCTAATGCGCACCAGACCATCTGGTCTTCTGCTTATCAGGGCATCACCTATTGCAATGAGGTTATTGACAACTGGTCTAATCTTGAATTCGACCAGTTCAAGCTCAATACCGATTACGAGAAGCAGATGTATCTCTACAACAATTATCAGTATGAGGCTCGTTGGGCACGTGCTTACTTCTATTTCACCCTGGTTCGCCAGTATGGCGGTGTTCCATTCAAGGACCATAACACCACAGGTACAGAGGAAACAGCTCTGCCACGTACTAGTTCTGATGACATCTTCAACTTCATCATTAAGGAGTGTGATGACATCAAGGATAAGATTATTGAAGACTATGCCGGTAAATCGGATATGATTCTTTCTAAGGCAGAAACCGGTCGTGCCAACAGGTATGCAGTTCTTGCCTTGAAGGCTCAGGCAGCCCTCTATCATGCTTCACCTCTCTTCACCCAGGGTAAAACCGATGAGGAGAAGAAGAATCTCTGGGCCATTGCTGTAGCTGCCAACAAGGAATTGATTGATGCGGCTGAGGCTAAGGGTTATGGCTTGGCAACCAACCTGGAAGACCTTTGGGGGAAGGAATATTATTCAAATGTTTCCAGCACCAAGGAGATTCTCTTTGCCCGTCGTACAGCTTCATCCAATTCCTTTGAGGGATATAACTTCCCTGTAGGTTATTCATCTGGTCAGGGAGGCAACTGTCCAACCCAAGACCTTGTAGATGCTTTCGAGTGTACAGATGGTAAGAGTATTTCAGAGAGTCCTCTCTATGATGCGAACGATCCTTACGCCAACCGTGACCCTCGTCTTGCCAAGACTGTCGTAGTGAATGGCGAGGCATGGCCTAACGACTTGGCAGCTTACAATAGCGAGCATCCAACCATCGAGACTTATGTGGGTGGTTTTCACTCTCGCACTGGTAATGCGGCAGGTAAGTCTTACGCTACTACCACCGGCTATTATCTGAAGAAGTTCTGTAATGCCGATCAGATTCTCCGTGCCCGTTCTGGTTATGCTGTTACTACTTCACCTCACGGATGGCTGACCTTCCGTATGGGTGGCATGTATTTGAACTATGCCGAGGCTCTCTATCAGTATTTCAAGGCTAGCGGCAGCGGAAATGCGGCTGATGCAAGTGGTGCAGTAGAATATAAGGATGCAGAAGGCAATGCGCAGAGTATTACTGTTCCTGCTACTCAGACTGCAGCCAAGATGGCGAGCAAGACTCGTGAGCGTTCAAGTATGCCAGCTTTTGCAACCGGTATGACCAACGCTGAGTTCTGGGCTGAGTATAAGAATGAGCGCCGCGTGGAGCTTGCCTTCGAGGGACACCGTTTCTACGACGTGCGTCGCTGGATGGAGGATGGCGATAAGTTCATGAACATCCACCGCATGGAAATCACCAAGAACGAGGATGGTACCTTGACATATAATAAGGTGGCAGTGACTCGTGGTGACGGACAGTGGCAGAGCAAATGGAACCTCTTCCCATTCAACCAGACTGAAATCATGAAGTCGGGTGGTGCCATTACCCAGAATCCTGGATGGTAATCCTCCTGCTTCCCAAAAGAACAAAGATTTTGAATCTCCTGTCAGAAATCATTTCGCCCACCTTCGGGTGGGCAGATGATTGGGGATAAGGACAAAATATTAAAATCAAATTATTAACAACTAAACGTTTTAACAATGAAAAAGTTTACTTTTATTGCAATGCTTTTGGCTGTATTCGCAATGACAGCAAAGGCGCAGGTGATGGACAAGTACTTCTTCAAGGTGCCAACTGATAAGATGTCTGAGGGCTGGATAATCCAGGATGCAGGCAACTTCGCAGCAACACCAGGTAAGGAGTATCTTGAGGTTCAGAACAAGAAGAATGGTGGACGTATGCTCAACTATTTCTGGAATGAGGCTGCATGGGCTGGTGTAGATCCTGCTACTCTTCCTAATAGCTCTTACAAGTTCACGATGGATTTGAACATGTCTAACATGGCTGCCCGTGCCGACATGGAGTTTACGCTTCTTCCTGTAAATATGTGTACTTCTACAGACAACCGCATAAGTACTCATAACTATCACTGGTACAAGGTGAACGAAGGTGATGACTATTTCTTCCGCTGGAGAGTGGGCGAGAAGCCTGCTGCCGCTAATGGTGACTTCACTATTTGGATTAACGAGGAGCCAACAGCAAAGAACGACTGGAATCAGACTACAGAGGAGACTCTTACCCTCTCAAGCCAAAAGACTTACAAGTTTGCTGTAGTTATCAATACTGCAGCTAAGACTGCTACCTATACCATTTCTGATGAAGAAGGTACAGTTAAGAAGACAGGTGTTCACAAGTATACTTGTGAAGAGAATCGTGCCGGTATCTTCGTGTTCGGTATGAATGGTACTTCTACACACCAGCTCTCTAACATCGGTCTTTCTTACGAGGCAGAGGGTCCATTCGCTCAGGAGCCATCCGTAGATTTGCTTGCAGCTATTGGTGAGCAGCGCGCTTATTACGTAACATTCCCAGAGGGTCATACCCTGCATTGGACCCAGCTCGGTGATGCTGAGGGCCTTGATGGTACAGCTTACGCTGATGGTGAGGAGTGCTCTGTAGCTTATGGTGATGCAACTGATACCCGCGAGATGGAGACCAGCGGTGATGGTGGTTCTAAGGTCATCTTCTGCAACAAGTCTGGCCAGTTGAAGGTTTGGACAACTCTTGCGGATGACGAGACCAACAAGTCTAACGAGATTGTCAACGATGTAGTTTGCGAGCAGATTACCATGCCTACACCATCTGCTTCAATTGTAAACGTAGAAGAGGGTTACAAGAAGGTTTATCAGATTGTGGCAGACAACTCTGAGACTTTGATGAAGCCTACAGTTACTATCCACTATAAGAAGACTGTTGATGGTGTGGCAACTGAGGGTAAAGTGTTGACAGGTGAGACTATCACATTGGATGGTAAGGGATCTTTGGAACTTTATTCTTATGATGGTACCCACCCAGAAAATATGCCTTGGTATGCTCCATCAAAGAAGGTTACCGTAGAAAACAATGTTGAGTATGTTGTAGCAGAAGAAAAGAATTATGCTTGGAGTAAGGAGGAGTGTGATGCAGCAAAGGCTGGCTTCTCTGTAACTGAGATTGTTGATGGTGCCAACAAGTCACACTGGGATCGTGTTTATTCAACCCAGATGTATGGTTATGATGAAAATGGTAATGCTACAGCTTGCACAGAGGCAGATGCTGCTAACTATGTATCTACCAAGAAGGGACATGGTTTCTATGATATGTCATGTATCGGTACTGATGATGCCAAGTGGAATGTTCAGGTTCCTGAGGATGCAACAACAGCATTCGCTCCATTGGCTCCAACAGCTGATTTGATTGCTAACTCTAAGTATGACGCTAAAGCATGGGGCATCTTCCCACTCGAGGGTATCGTTTACTACAACACAGCAATTACAAATGCTCCTGTAACTCTCGACGCTAAGTACACTTCTGACGATGCCAGCAAGCCAAACTTCTACATCGTTCACACTCGTGGTGGTTACGACCGTCCTGACAAGGGTGATTGCAACAAGACAACTGTTTGTGTAGCAGGTGAGAATTTCGATCTCTTCCGTTACGATACAGCTCTCTGCGACGTAAAGGTTATGACTTACAAGGGCTTTGCTCCTAACACAACAGGCATCTCTTCAGTAAATGCTGCTGAGGTTGCTGCTCCTGCTGTTAAGAAGGTGATGACAAAGGATGGTCTCGTAATCGTTAAGGGTAACAAGACATTCTCTTTGTCTGGTGCTCAGATGAAGTAATATCGAAATTACGATAACATAAATAATAATGAAGGGTGCAGCAATGCACCCTTTTTTGGGTTCTTATATGCTGTTTTTATCAAAAAATAAAGTAATAAATCAGAATTTATGGATGGTTCTTCATTATTTATGTGTATCTTTGCCACCAAATTATAAGAAGAATAAACAAACAACATAATAACCTACGATTATAATGAATAAAAAATTACTTGCAACATCAGCTTTGGCTTTGTTGGTTAGCATGGGTGCCAATGCCCAGCGATTCACCGATAAGCTAGACCGTGGATTGGTGGCAGTGAAGACCACCAAGGGTGTCTATTGCTCATGGCGTATCCAGGCCGATGAGTATTACGATGTGAAGTACAATCTCTATCGAGATGGTACCAGGGTAAACGCTGAACCATTGGATGTATCTAATTTTACAGATGCTTCTGGTTCGGAAAGTAGTCAATATACCGTGAAGGCGGTATTGAATGGAGTAGAGCAGCAGGCTTCTAAAGCAGCTACTGTACTCGGTAATAACTATAAGGAAATTATTATCAAGCATGATAAGTCTCTCAAGGCTACTTATGAGCCTAATGATGCCTGCTGCGCCGATGTGGATGGCGATGGCGAGGTGGAAATCCTGATGAAGTTCACCAATAAGGAGGAAGGTGAACAACTCTATCCAAAGAATGGACCTACCATCGATGGCGTTGAGACCAAGGAGTATTCCATGTTGGCTTGTCTGAAACAGGATGGTACCGTGCTCTGGTGGGTGAACTGTGGCCCTAATATGGGTGACTTCCAGAACAACGAGCAGAACATCGTTGGCTACGACTGGGATATGGATGGCAAGGCTGAAGTCGTAATGCGACTCGAAGAAGGCTCTACTGTCCACATGGCAGATGGAACTACTTATACCATTGGTGCCGATGGCAAAAATGGAACTTCCTGGAAGAACTATCGTGAACCAAAGGCTTCTGGTTCCGTAGAATGGTTTACCCATTATGGCAAGGAGTTCCTCTGGTATTGTGAGGGTGCTACCGGTAAGCCATACCAGTGCATTGAGTTCCCGTTGAAGCGTCTGGAAGATGGAGAGAAAGATTTGAAGGCTGCTTGGGGTGATGGCTATGGTCATCGCAGCAGCAAGTACTTTTTCGGTGCTCCTTATTTGGATGGCAAGCATCCAAGCATCTTCCTGGGTCGTGGTATCTATACCCGCCACAAGTTCATCGCATACGACGTGGATCCAAAGACCCACGATTTGAAGGTTCGCTGGAAGTGGACCAACAACCAGCCAGGTTCTCCTTGGTATGGTCAGGGTTACCACAACTATATCGTTGCCGATGTGGATTGGGATGGACGTGATGAGATTGTATGGGGTTCTATGGTGATTGATGATAACGGCAAGGGACTCTCTACTACAGGTCTCGGTCATGGTGATGCCCAGCATATAGGAGATTTCAATCCTTATATCCATGGTCAGGAGATGTTCGCTTGTAATGAGGATAATCCATCCAACAACTATCGTGACGCAACAACCAGCAAGATATATTATCGAAAGACTGATACCAACGATGATGGTCGTTGCCTGGCAGGTAATTTCTATAATGATTTCCCTGGAGCTGTTGGTCATAGTGCACACGATACTCCTATCTCTACGGTCACAAATAATCATGTGAGTACCAATACCAATGGTCTCAGCATGAACTTCCGTATCTATTGGGATGGCGACCTTCTGGAGGAATGCTTCAATGATACGGAGGTAACCAAACCGGGTGTTGGAAGAATTGCGAAGATGGAAGGCGCTTATTCAAACAACAGTACCAAGGCAACACCTTGCTATCAGGGTGATATCTTTGGTGACTGGCGCGAGGAAATTATCGAGCGTACTGCCGATAACAACATCCGCATCTATACCACCACCGAGCCAACCAAGTGGCGTAACTACTCTTTGTGGTACGATCATCAGTATCGCAATGGTATGGTATGGCAGCCATGTGGCTACAATCAGCCACCTCATGCATCCTACTTCCTCGGCGAGTTGGAAGGCATCACCATTGCCCCTCCACCACTCACCACTACAGGTCGTGAAGAGGTTGGTTCTTCTATTTCTAAGTCATTGGATGGCAAGCATGCTCTTCTCGCTACTACTGGCGATGCCACAGTAAGCGTGGCTGATGGTGCTGCTCCTGCTATCTTTACCGACAATGCCCCTTCTTGGGTGCAGGGTACGGCTGCCAGCGAGTGCAAGACCAAGGATACGGAGATTAAATATACCTATTATACCCATACCTTGACTGGCGGCGCCTTCGCTGGAAGCATGCGCCTGGTTAAGCAGGGTGACGGTACTCTGGTTCTTCCTAATGTAACGCAGACTTATACCGGTAAGACTGATGTCTGGGCAGGTACTTTGCAGTTTGACGGCATCATGGAAAGTAGTCCTGTATGGCTCAATCGCTTTGCGGAGTTGAACTCTAACGGAGGTAACTTCAAGGGTGGTATCAAGGCTGATTATGGTTCTGTGATTCGTCCTGGAGGTAAGGAGAATATCGGAACTCTGACCACTTCTTCACTCGACTTGGGTTTCGGCGCACGTGTCGTATTCGATGCCAAGGATGGTAACGTAGATAAGTTGGTGGCTGCCAAGATGAGCATCGAGAAGAAGACTTGGAAAAATGGTCCTCAGTATAGCGCTCCTGTCTTTGAATTTGCTACCGCTCCAGCACCAGGTACTTATGTCTTGGCAGAGGTAGGTGAACTGACAGGCAAGCTTTCTGATATCGTAGTAGAGGGACTTGCAGGACATAAGTTTGCCTTGGAATATAAAGATGGCAAGATTGTCTTGAATATTTCTGATACCCGTGATAACGAGAGCAGCGTATGGACAGGTGAGAAGGGTTCTGTCTGGGACTTGATGTCAACAGAGAACTTCAGTTCTTCAGACAAGATGTTCGTCACAGGCGATGAACTGACCTTCAATGATGATGCGTCTACAACAGATGTGAACCTTGCAGAGGATGTAACTCCTGGAAATATCTTCTTCAAGAACAACAAGAAGGATTATAGCCTTGCAGGTAAGGGTTCTATCTTGGGTAAAGGTTCGCTGAACGTAGAGGGTACAGGAACCGTGAACATCAAGAATACCAATAAGTATAGTGGCGGTACCAATATCAAGGGTGGTATCTTGGCTCCGGCAGCCCTTGCCAACAAGGAAGGTCTGGAATTTGGTTCTTTAGGATCTGCAGACAATACTATCACTTTGAGCAACAAGGGTACTTTGAAGGTTGCTTCAGGCATGACAGCCTCTCATCCTATCGTGCTTGGCGAGAATGGTGGTACTATCAATAATACGGGTACGCTGATTCTGAATGGTGGAATAATAAGGGCTAACGGAGGTAAGAATCGTGATCTCTATAAGACTGGAGCTGGTACATTGCAGTTGAATTGCGATGCAGACTTTGATGTGCTCTACATCAACCAGGGTACAGTATATGACTTCCAGGATGCTCACTTCTCTGGTAAGACCATCGTGCTGAATGGTAGCAAGGTAGTATTACAGGCTTCCAACAGTATCTACAGCAGCAACTCGGATAATGTGAACATCGATGTGCCTAAGGGCAAATCGGGAATCTGGTATCCTGACGGACGTTGTGACTATACCGGTAAACTGACCGGTGAAGGAACTATTGACATCTATGGTACCTGGATTCGCTGTCCGTTCAAGGGCGACTGGAGTGAGTTTGCTGGAACCATCAATGCAAAGCGTGGCAACAAGAATGCTTACGAGCCTGTATTCGATTTCAACAACAGCTATGGCATTCCTCTGGCAACGCTTAATGTTGATTCACGTTTCACCAAAGACTATGCATTCTGTACCAACGGCAAGAGTTTCGCCATCGGTGCCTTGACAGGTTCCGGCTATATCAGTAATGGTGGATACTTTGGAACTGGTACCAATACATTGACCATTGGCGGTAAGAATACGAACTTCGAGTTCAAGGGTTCTATCAATGGCAGCCATGTGGTGAAGAATGGTACGGGTGTATGGACAATCTCTAGCGAGAATGTACTTGCCAATGCCAAGTCGTTGAAGATTGTGGATGGTGCAGTGAAGCTGAACAAGGCTGCTGCTACCTCTTCTATGACAGCTCCTACCATCCTCTATGTTCAGGATGCCGGTGAGCTTCGTGGCGTGGGTTATGCATACGGTATCAACCTTCTGAATGGCGGTATCTTGCGCCCAGGTAGTAATTCTGCCGCTTCACAGACCAGCAATACGGGTGTTATCTTCATCCAGAAGAACTTGAATGCTGAGGCTGGTTCTAGCATCTACGTGAACAAGACCAAGACAGATTCTATCTCTGTAAATTCATATACTGGTGCGAAGACTCCAGCATGGGCATTCCTCAATGTAGGTGGAAACGCCGTTTTGAATGGCACTATCTATGTAACCTACAAGAATACATGGACTCCTGCCGTTGGCGATTATGTTCGCATTCTCGATTGCGCAGGTTCTATCAGTGGTAACCCTACCTTCGAGCTTCAGGCACTTCCTGCCGGATTGGAGTGGGATACTACTCCATTCCTCTCTACGGGTACTATCCGTGTGGCTGTTTCTACAGGCATCACTGAGGTGGGACTTGATGGAGGTTCATTCAAGGCTGATGTTTATACCATCGGTGGCTTTAAGTTGACTAGTCTCATGACTACCAAGGCTACCATGATGAGCGATTTGAAGAATCGCGGTCTTGCAGCTGGTACTTACATCGTTCGTACGGCTCAGGGTGGAATCAAGGTTACATTGAAGTAATAATGATTACATTGAGATAATCAAATAAATAAGGATATAAAAAAAACTCCCTTGCTTTTGTGGGCAAGGGAGTTTTTTTTATATCCTTATCTCTGGTTTCTAGAAGTCGAGGGTGATTCCCTTTTCATCTATCTTCTTGTATTTCTTTCCGTTTACGGTTACGTTCTTTGAGTTCTTGGCATCAAAGGTATGGGTCTTGGCGCTTACCTTGATGTTCTCCAGGGTTACACCCTCGGTGCGGTTGATTACAATGCCCTGCTCGGCGTTGTTCACCTCCATGTCCTTGATGCTGATGTTCTGCACTGGCATCTCTGGCAGGCCGTTGAAGTAGGCTGCACGGCGGGCGCCGCGGCAGATTACATGGTTGATGTCGATGTTGCGGAAGGCTGGGGTTGTTTCATCCACCTTCTTCATATCTACCATCTGCTGCTTCTTCTGGTCGCCGTCGTTCAATACTTCCACAGCCGACTTGCCGCCGTAATAGAGGTCGAAGGTAACCACATCGGTCTGGATATCGAACATTGACATATCTTTGATGTAGATGTTCTCAACTACGCCACCTCTGCCACGGGCACTCTTGAAGCGCAAACCTACGTCGGTGCCGAGGAACTGGCAGTTGGTTACCATCACGTTCTTCACGCCGCCGCTCATCTCGCTACCAACTACGAAGCCGCCATGACCCTTGAATACGGTACAGCCGTCAACGATGACATTCTCGCAAGCCACACCGCGGTTTCTGCCGTCGGCATCCTTACCGCTCTTGATGCAGATACCATCATCGCCCACGTCGAAGGTAGAGTTCACGATGAGAGAGTTCTTGCAGGATTCCAGGTCCAGACCATCGCCGTTCTGTGCGAAAGAAGGGTTGCGAACCAAAACATCTTCAATCAATACGTTCTCACACATCAGTGGATGGATGTTCCAGGCAGGAGAGTTCTGGAAGATAACGCCATTGAGCCATACGTTCTTGCAACTGATGAGGCTCACCATCACAGGGCGCAGGTAATCCTTCACCTCGTTCCAGCCTTCCTCTGTTGTAATGCCGAGAGGCACGTTCATGCCGGCACCTTTTGCGTCAGCCTTGAGTGCTGCCTCTGATGGGAACCAGTAGTTTGGGTTCTTGAAGGCACCGCCACGGGATGTAATCGCCTTCCACTGTGCCGAAGTAACCTTAGCCTTCTTCAATGGACGCCAGTACTCTCCGTTACCATCGATGGCACCCTGGCCGGTGATAGCCACGTTTTCCAAATTACGTCCTGAGATAGGCGACTGGCAGCGACGGGTGTCAAGACCTTCGAACGAAGTCTCCACGAGAGGGTAGAGGTTTACGTCTGCCGAGAAGAGGATGATACCACCTTTTTCTATATGCAGGTTGATGTTGCTCTTCAAGGTGATAGGACCGGTGAACCAGACACCCTGAGGTACGATGAGCTTGCCGCCGCCTTTCTGAGCCAGGGCATCGATGGCTTTTCTGAATGCGTCGGTGCAGAGGGTAGAACCGTCGCCGATGGCACCGAAGTCCTTCAGGTTGACCTCATTGCTTGGGAACTGTGGTCGAGTTACTTTCTCCATCTTGAACGGGAGATTCTCATAGAGTGCATCATAGTTGTTGATGTCTGCTGCCTGGATTCCGAGAGCCAGTACACAGGCATAAACAAAACTGAATAATTTCTTCATGAATGTTACTTTGTTTATTTGGGTTTATTATATAGAGTTTCTTACTTAATAGTTTCCTTTTGTGTGCAAATATAGAAATAATATTTTGATTTTCCAAATCAAAGTGTAGAATAGAGGGTGGAAAACATCGTAAACGTTTTCGAAACAGCCAATTGAATGCTTTTTTGGCTTTTCTTTTTATTTTTCTGCCAATAAGTTTCTTTATCTCAAAAAGTTTGCTTATTTTTGTAGTCGAATAGTGAATGAATATAAACGTGAATAATATAAATTAGCTTTAGATGAAAAGAACTTTTCTGCTTTTGGTTTGCATCCTGTGCGCTTTGATACCTATGAGCGCACAGAAGGTCATCAGCGCCAAGGTGGCTGGTGTCATTTATGAGGCTTTGTCGGATAGTACGGCAAAGGTTACTGGCTGGGAACATAAATCTACCAGTCTTTCAATTCCTTCTTCTTTGAAGATAAAGGGCAAGATACGCAAGGTGGTTGCCATCGCTCCCCGTGCTTTTGCCAAGGACGAACAGGGTTCCATCACCGACATCGTGCTTCCTAAATATCTGGTAGAGATTGGCGAGGAGGCCTTCAAGGGTTCTGACGTTACCTCTATTCTGATGCCTAACACGGTGAAGAACCTGGGTACTCATGCCTTTGAGGACTGCAAGAAACTGAAGGAGGTTACCCTGTCTTCTTCGCTCACTCTGATTCCGATGGCTGCCTTCCGTGGATGTGATGCTTTGCAGGAGCTGCAGGTGCCTGCTTCTGTAACCAAGATTGCTGACCTGGCTTTCGAGGCGAGCGGCTTGAAGGAGATGGAACTCCCGATGGGCGTGGAGACCGTTGGCGCGGGTGCTTTCTACAACTGCCAGCAACTGGAGAAACTGGCATTCCCTAACAGTTTGAAGAAGTTGGGTGTATGCTGTTTCCTTTACTGCAACAAGTTGAAGAGCCTCACCTTGCCCGACCAGAAGCCAAGAAGAATGCAACCTTCTGCCAATATCGATAAGAACTTGCCTGATGACAACAGTTTGGGCATCAAGGGACCAGCACTGACCGATGTGAGAAGCAATTCTTCTGCATCCTGTCCTAACTATGCCGTGAAGGACATCCTGAGCATGACCAAGGAGTATCCTGAGTTCCCATATAACTCCAGTCCTTTTGCCCGTCAGAATCTGCGCAGGATAGTGAAGTCGTTCAGCTATTTCGCCTTCGATATGGTAAACAGCCGAATGGCGGATTGGCAGAAGAAGAAGGATTACGAAACTGCCCAGCAGTGGAAGGAGCGCGTAACTCCTGAAAACCGTGAGAAGAAGCTCGATGAGGTGATTGACAATGTGCGCAAGAACTACATCGCCGCCTATACCACCAATATGGTGAAGGGAAACTTGGGCGTATATGATACCGATTATGGTACTTACCCGGTTTCCATTGATGGCTTGGGACGCATCTATGCCAAGGTGCCTGCCGAGGAGGCTGATCTCTTCAAGGGATATTGGAACCAGATTCAGCTTGAGCCTCAATATGGTGTGATAGACGACCAGCTGGCTATCCTTTCCTGCCAGTTTAAGTTGGGCGATAAGGTTTATCAGTCGGCTTCCAGCTATAAGAACGATGGTTCCAGCGAGTTCCTTGCCAATCTTCCTCCATTGGAGATAGATTTGCATGGTGGTAGTGCAGCCAGAACCGCGAACTCTCAGTTGGAAGTAGTGGATAATGCGCTCGACATCAATATTCCTGAAACCAACGAGGAGAACAAGAAGACCTTTGCCGTGATTATCGGTAACGAGAACTACGAGCGTGTTACCAAGGTGAAGTATGCCTTGAACGATGCCAAGGTGTTTGCTTCTTACTGCAAGAAGACCCTGGGTCTCCCTAAGGAGAACATCCGTGTGTATCGCGATGCAACATTCGGTACGATGCTTTCAGCCTTAGACGACATCAAGAGCATTGCTTCTGCCTTCGAGGGCGACCTGAATGTCATCTTCTATTATGCTGGTCATGGTGTGCCAAGCGAATCAGACAAGGCTGCTTACCTGCTTCCTGTGGATGCCAGCGGTCAGAACACAGAGGTGTGTCTGAGCACCAAGCGATTGTATGATACGCTTGATGGTCTCCATGCCAAGCGGGTACTGGTGTTCATGGATGCCTGCTTCAGTGGTGCCCAGCGTGGCGATGGCATGTTGGCATCGGCTCGTGGTGTAGCGTTGAAGGTGAAGCAGGATGCACCAAAGGGCAACATGGTGGTATTCAGTGCTGCTACGGGCGACGAGACTGCTTATCCATATAAGGAGAAGGGACATGGTCTGTTCACCTATTATCTGTTGAAGAAGTTGCAGGATACCAAGGGTGACGTAACCTTGGGCGAGTTGAGCGAGTATGTGAACAAGGAGGTGCGCCGCCAGTCGGTGGTCATCAACCATAAGAGCCAGTCGCCAACGGTGGTTCCTGCCGATGGCATGAGTGATTGGAGCAATATCAAGTTGAGATAAGGTTTTTTTAGAAAATAAATCTATGAGGGTGTGTCATAAGTTCAAGACACACCCTTTTTGGGTAGGTGTATAAAAACAAAAAGAGCTGCAAGTTAAGAACTTGCAGCTCTTTGTACCCAGACCCGGGATCGAACCGGGATGGGTTGCCCCACTGGTGTTTGAGACCAGCGCGTCTACCGATTC
>OGKS01000477.1_pt1 | contig 22317 bp, 18 predicted proteins | sample 1572491 | NCBI WGS metagenome assembly OGKS01 (sample SAMEA2582153, study PRJEB24529) | metagenome | biome: Human gut stool | place: China | collected 2011
GATGGTTCCTCGGTCTGGAAATGATGGACAAGGTTCCCCATTTCTCTACGTTTGGCTTCTGGAGTGCTGACCCAAAGCGTTTTGTCTACAGTCTGAGGAGATATCCATAATGGATATCTCCTTTTACATACGAATGAAATTATGCGGTGATCACAGTGCCTGCCTTGCCCTTGATGGCATCCTTGACATGATCCATGGAGGTGATCAGTACTTTGCCGGCAGGAACCTTCTCCAGATAAGAGATGGCTGCTTCGATCTTGGGAAGCATGGTGCCTTCCTCGAACTGTCCTGCTGCGATCAGATCCTTTGCTTCTGCTACGGTGAGAGTCTCCAGTGCTGCCTGATCCTCCTTACCGAAATTCTTATAGACATAGGGAACTGTGGTCAGGATGATCAGCTCGTCACAGCTTAAATCGGAAGCAAGCTTGCCGGCGATGGCATCCTTCTCGATGACTGCGGAAGCACCCTTCAGCGCATGCTTCTGCTCGATCACGGGGATTCCGCCGCCGCCACAGGCGATGACTACCTGATCTGCGGCTGCCAGCGCACGGATGGCTTCGATCTCTACGATATCGATAGGCTTGGGGGCAGCAACGACACGGCGGAAGCCCTTGCCGGGATCTTCCTTGACATAATTGCCCTTCTTTACTTCAATCTCAGCATCTTCCTTGGACATGTAACGACCAATGACTTTGGTGGGCTCATAGAAAGCCTCATCATAAGGATCTACCGTGACCTGGGTGAGGATGGTGCTGACCGGCTTAGAGATCCCGCGGTCCAGAAGCTCGGCACGAAGAGAGTTCTGGATATCATAGCCTACATAACCCTGGCTCATAGCGGAGCAGACACACATAGGTGCTGGTGTATAGTCGATGTACACACGGCGTAACTCGGTCATGGCCTTATGGATCATGCTGACCTGCGGACCGTTACTGTGGGTGATCGTCAGCTGATAATCTGCCTCCACCAGGTCTGCCAGTGCCTTGGCGGTTACTTTTACCGCATCCCACTGCTCGGTAGTGGTATAGCCCAGGGCATCATGTCCCAGAGATACGACAACTCTTTTTTTGCTCATAAGATTACCTCTCTATATGTATTTTCCTAAGAATTTCTTCGTCAAAAGATGTTATCAGTATAACATATTTTCTCCAGGGTGTATAGCCATTTCTATACAATGAAACCTTCCAGAATCGTAGTCAGCTCTTCTGAGCGGGCTGCCAGTGCGGAAGTGGCTTTGTCCAGATCCTGAATGGCCTGCAGCTGTTTTTCGGCAGCAGTCTGTACATTGGAGGACCCGGCAGCAGTTTCTGCGGATACTGCGGAGATACCGGAGATGGCGGACAGAGTAGTGCTGCGCTGGTGCTCCATTTCCGTCACGCCTGCATTGATCTGCTGCAGGAATTTCAGAAGCTCTGTTACCTTGGAATCTATCTCACGGAAGGAGTCTGTGGTACTGCCAACGGACTGGTTCTGATCCGCTACAATGCCTTTGGCCTGTCTGGCAACCTGCGTAGCTTCGTCAGTGGTAATCTCAATCTCTTCGATGATCCGGGAGATCTCACCGGAGGAGTGCAGGGACTGATCCGCCAGCTTCTGGATCTCCTGAGCGACCACTGCGAAGCCTCTTCCGGATTCTCCGGCTCTGGCAGCTTCAATGGAAGCGTTAAGGGACAGGAGGTTGGTCTGCTCTGCAATCTCATTAATGGCTTCAGTGATGGAACCGATGGCTTTGGATTTCTCGTTCAGCCTGCCAATGGTATCTACAATGTTGGAGGTGATCTGCATGGTGGAAGAGGTGTTCTCCTTCAGATGCTCCACGGATTCAATACCGGTATGGATCGCAGCGGTGGTGCCGGTGGCAAGCGCACTGATCTGGTCAGAATGTGAGGATACGCTGCCGATGGTGTCGGACAGAGAGTCCATCTGCTGCAGGCAGTCCTCAGAGCTTTCATCCAGTTTTTCAATACCCTGGCGCATTTCACCTACCTGATTCTGGATATCCCGGGAGGTCGCCAGGAAATGTGAGGAAGCCGCAGACATATCTGTGGCAGCCCGGGATAATTCTTCATTGACATCCTTCAGCCCGGATACAAGCTTCTTCATGTGTGCGATCATATCACAGATACCCTCAGCTAATAGCTGGAATTCGTCATTGCGCTTGGAGTGGACTTCGATCGTCAGATCTCCGTCAGAGACTTTTTTCAGCCGGCGGATAAAATAGTAGATGGAGCCGCCATACTGCCCGGCTAACAGAGACCCCAGTAGGATTGCCACGGCACTTGCTGCAACGACAAGGATCAGAGACACATTTTTAATCTCCGCTGTCTGACCGATGATATTTGCCTGAGGGATCAGGGCACAGATCATGGCATTACGAGCACCGATCTTGGAATAGAGAAAGAGATATTCTGCGCCTGCCTCTTCCACATAGGAGGAGCCGTTCTCTTCCTCAGAGGCAAATGCCTCATCTACATAGGATTTGCCGACAAAGGTATTTTCTGCTGCCATATCGGAGCTAGAGGAGAGGTATTCGATGCCATCGCAGGTGACAAAGCCTACGAGACTGCCCTCGCCGCCATCCAGGGAGGATAAGGAGGTATCCAGGACACTCGGTTTGAAATCAATGATCAGGATCGCCGGAGCATTGGAGAAATATCTGGCGAGGCGGACACTGTATTTGGAGGAATCCGTGCCAAGCTTTGCATCGACCTCGGACTGGTTGCCGAAAAGGTAATATTTTGCCTTGTCCGCAGATAAGATCTGACCCTGGGAGCTTTCAAGGTACGCACTTAAGAGACCGGTCTCCTTCGTTTTCGTGGTAGAGATCGTCTTCTCCTTGTCAGAGAGCACGTAAATATTGGAGAGCAAGGCATCCGTGGTCACGGCTTTGATAAAGGTGTCTTCATAGGTGTTTGGAGTATTGTACAAGGTAGTGGCATCGCTATCATATAGACCGTTCAGATATTTCTTCAGGGTATCTTCATTCATATATCCCTTGTAGTTGGACTGGACCGTGTCAAAAGAAAGCGTCAGGTACTGATTCATCATGCTGACGGTCTGGTCCACGGAGTCGCGGTAGGTTGAGATGATCTGTGTGGTAGCCTTCTGATAGGATACGAAGCCTAAAACAATGATGAAGACCACAGGGATCAGAAAAGCGAAGATCAGCTTAAAGCGTATCCGATTCCAGAGAGGGATAGGGTTTTTCTTGGTATTTTTTGTCAAAATAGACACCTCCGATGCAGATTTAGTATTAATGGATACATTTTACCAAAGTTTTGTCCAAATATCTACATTAATGTGAAAACGATTTCTTAAAATGAGCCTCTTTCATAGGTTTTAATAGGCAGGAGCGCTTTTGCTTTACATAATATGTTACAAAGTAATATAATGATGATACCAGGGTCAAAAGGTCTAAGCTTACATGAGCTTGCTCATCAGTGGGTGAAAGACCTTGGGTAGGATTTTGGGAGTGCACAGCACGAAGTAATGGCAGGAAGGAAACAGGGATCGATATGCAGAAAAAAGAACGTATGGCAAATCTGGAAGTACTGCGCTGTGTGGCAATGATGATGGTCGTGGTGCTGCACTATCTGGGCAAGGGAGGACTGTTGCCGGATCTGACAGTGCCTTTATCAGTGCAGGATATGGCAGCCTGGCTGTTGGAAGCATTCTGTATCGTAGCCGTGAATGTGTATATGATGATCAGTGGATACTTTTTATGCGAAAGCTCTTTTAAACTGAGCAGGCTGCTTACGTTGTGGCTGCAGCTGTGGCTGTATTCTGTGGGCATCGGTGTGCTGGCGGTGGTGACAGGGATCGTTCCCGCGGCGGAAGTGAGTACGCATTATTATCTGACATTATTGTTCCCGGTGACCATGGGGCATTACTGGTTCCTGACAGCGTATGTATTTTTATATATCCTGTTACCCTTCGTGGGAATCGGGCTCAGACGGATGACGAAGCAGCAGTTTCAGGTGGCCCTGATGCTGTTATTTGCTGCATTTTGTCTGATAAAATCCATTCTGCCCTTCCGGTTGGAGGAGGATAGCAAGGGCTATGACTGCATCTGGTATCTGTGTGTGTTTTGTGCAGCCGCATATCTTCGCAGATTCGGAATTCCTTTTTTACAGAAAAAATCCCGGGCGCTGTTGCTGTATCTGATCGGCGTCATCGGAACTTTCGGAGAGGCAATGCTGCTGCATTTATTTTATCTGCGCACCGGCAGCCTGGAACTGATTCTGAAGATTCCTTATGAATATAATCATATATTCCCGTTCTTAGCTTCCGTTGGACTGTTTTGCCTGTTCCTGGACAGTGATATCCGGGGGAAGATCGGCAGCGTGGCGGTGAAGATCGCACCCTATACGTTAGGGGTGTATCTGTTGCATGAGAACCTGGGGGTGCGTTATGCATGGCAGAAGTGGCTGGGCTCGGATCGCATAGACGGTGCCGTATCGTTGCTTTTATGGACTGTCATCGCAGTGATCGTGGTATTTATATTGGGAATTCTGGTAGATGTTATCCGCAAAAATATCTGTGGCGGATTGCATAAGATATTCCTGCACATTCGTCCTTATCGTGTGCTTACGGAAAAAATCCAGGCAGTAGATAATATGTTCAAAAGAGAGGTATCATAGTGACAGATAACGTAAAAAATAAAATGGCGGGAACCGGCGGTCAGAGTCATAGGCGATTCTGGGAGTTCGTATTCGTGGCTGTTCTGGTACTGTATCCCCTGCGGCATATAGCCTGGGGGCTGGATCTGTGGGATACCGGCTACGGCTATGCGAATTTTGAATATATGGGAACCAGGCATATGGATCCCATGTGGTTGTTTTCCACTTATCTGACCACTGTCATCGGACATTGCCTTAGCCTGCTGCCCGGAGCGAAGACGCTGATCGGCATGAATTTTTACACGGGCTTAAGTATCAGCCTGCTGGCGGTTCTGGGCTATTATTTTTGTACGAAAGTGTTGAAAATTCCGGCATGGCTTACATTTTTGGGCGAATTTACAGCAGTAAGCTTTTGCTGGTGCCCTACGGGATCTTTTTATAATTATGTGACCTATATATTTTTCCTGATCTCCGTGATCTGTCTGTATCTGGGACTGTCCCGGGGAAAAGGAGGTTTACTGTTTGCCGCAGGGGTGGCACTGGGCTGTAACGTGCTGGCAAGGTTTTCCAATCTGCCGGAAGCGGCGATGATCGTAGGTGTGTGGGCATATGGAATCATCTGCTGGCTGGAAGAGCAAAAAAGCATTGCGCAGGATTGTGTTGACGTTGCGGGAAATGCGGAAACGGAAAATAAGGAAGCACGAAAAAAGGCAGCAGGCAGGAGGTTTCGTAAGAAGCTGTTGCAGGATACCGGTATGTGCCTGGCGGGGTATCTTACTGCACTGCTGGTATTATTCGGTTACATTCAGATCCGTTATGGCATGGATGAGTATGTAAGAGGCATTCAGAGGCTGTTTTCCATGACGGAGGTAGCAACGGATTATACCGCCGCATCCATGATCCTGGGGATGTTCGACTGGTATCTCCAGAATCTGTACTGGGAGCTTAGGATGTGCGTCTTCCTGATCGTGGGAATGATAGCGGTGGGATTCTTGGAATTCGCCGCAGCTTGTGTAAGAGACTCTTATGCAGGGAAGGACACGATAAAAAAGGCGCTGCGGATCCTGGAATGGGTCGTAAGTGCGGTACTTGCTGTGATCATGGTATTCTGGCTGTACCGGCAGGGGTTCTGCGCGAAAGAATATACGAATTACGGCGCGATTATCTGGCCCGGTGTAACGTTTTTAACGCTGACGCTCCTGGTGACGCTGTGGCGGATATTCATGCCTTCCGCACCGGGGGAGGAAAAGCTGCTCAGCGGACTGATCTTCCTGATCGTGCTGATCACTTCTCTTGGAAGTAACAATAAGCTTTATCCCAGCATGAATAATCTGTTCCTGGCATTACCTTATATGTATTGGCAGTTTTACCGGTTCTGCAAATATGCCGGAAGCTTCCGATGGAAGCGGATGACCATATCCCCGATTCCTGCAAAATGTCTCTTTGGTGGTTTTTTTCTGTTATTTTTTATCCAGGTGGGACTGTTTGGCAGAAGCTTTGTATTTGCCGAAGGCACCGGTGTACAGGAGATCAATGCGCAGGTGACCAATAACGAGACTTTGAAGGGTGTGTGGATGAGTGAGGAACGCGCTGGATGGATGCAGGAGATCTCAGAGTATGTGAATACCGGAGGACTTGCGGGAAAGGATGTGCTGCTCTACGGTCAGATCCCGGCCTTGTCCTATTATCTGCAGATGCCTGCGGCATTCAATCCCTGGCCGGATCTGGATTCCTATCAGATCGCACAGCTGGAAGAGGATATGCATAAGATGCAGGAACGGATGGACGAGGATGCGACTTATCGTCCGGTGGTACTGTTAGAGAAAAAATATGCCGTGTATCTGGAAGCGGGAGAGAATGCTCTGGAAGCATTACAGCCCACGGAAAAAGAACGGAGTCTCATCGTGGATAATGCCAAACTTTTGTTGATCGGTGAGTTCATGGATGCATATGGATACGAGAAAACCTTTGAAAATGAGAAATTTGTGATTTTTGAATAAAAACAGAAAACAGATCCCCGGGAGATTTTCATCTTCCGGGGATTTTGAAGTTTGAATTCAATGTCTTATAACAGCTGTAAGCCGTTCTCCTTTGCAGTCTCCATAACTTCATCGGACCACAGAGAACACTGTACTTCGCCGATATGAGCTTTTCTTAAGAAGAACATACAGATACGGGACTGACCGATACCACCGCCGATGGTAAGAGGAAGCTCACCGTTAATGACTGCCTTGTGGTAAGGAAGTTCAGCACGCTCGGGGCAGCCTGCCTTCTGTAACTGGTCTAACAGAGCCTTTTTGTCTACACGGATACCCATGCTGGACAGCTCCAGAGCGATATCCAGGACCGGATAATATACCACGATATCCGCATTCAGGGACCAGTCATCGTAGTCCGGGGCACGACCATCGTGAGGCTTACCGTTCTCTAGGGTCTCGCCGATCTGCATGATGCAGACAGCACCCTTAGCCTTGGCAATGTAGTATTCGCGTTCCTTCGGAGAATAATCAGGGAACATTTCCTCCAGTTCACTGGTAGTTACGAAGAAGATGTCGTGAGGAAGGATCTCTTCAATGTAATCGTAATGAATGGACATATATTTCTCCGTCTTACGCAGAACTTTGTATACGGTGCGGACGGTCTCCTTCAGAGTTTCAAGATTCCGTTCATCCTTGGTGATGATCTTCTCCCAGTCCCATTGATCTACATAGATAGAGTGGATGTTGTCGGTGGTCTCATCCTGGCGGATGGCACTCATGTCGGTGTAGAGCCCCTCACCGGGTTTGAAACCATACTTCTGCAGGGCATAGCGCTTCCATTTGGCCAGAGACTGTACGATCTCTGCTTCGCGGTCTCCCTGCGCAGCAATATGGAAATTTACAGGACGCTCCACACCGTTTAAGTTATCGTTCAGTCCGGATGTGGGATCCACAAATAAAGGAGCTGATACGCGCAGCAGGTGCAGGCGCTCTGCTAACAATCCCTGGAAAAAGTCCTTCACTGTCTTAATGGCAACCTGTGTCTCGTACAGGTTCAGCTGAGACTTATAATTTTTAGGTATGACAATATCTGACATACTGACCTCTCATTCTGCCGCCTGGCGGCTTGTGTTACAAAATACTCCTATATTATTTAACTGCGAAACGCATGATTTTGCAAGCCTTTTTTCGGAAAAAATAACCACTTGCAAAAATCGAACGTATGTGCTAATTTAGATACATAGCAGAACAAATGTTCTGATTATGGAAATTTCCGGTAAGAGGCGGTGATAACTTGGAATATCTTATACAAAATGGGGAATTGTCCATCATGCAGAAGCTGGAGATCCTGACGGATGCAGCTCGTTTTGATGTAGCATGTACGTCCAGCGGTGTGGAGCGTAAGGGAGACGGGAAGCATATGGGGAACTGTGCGAAGGCAGGGATCTGTCACAGCTTTTCTTCCGACGGCAGATGTATTTCTTTACTTAAGATATTGATGACCAATGAATGTATCTTCGATTGCAAATATTGCCTGAACCGGAAGTCCAACGATGTCCCCAGAGCCACTTTTACCCCGGAGGAGATCTGTACACTGACCATGGAGTTCTACCGACGGAATTATATCGAGGGACTGTTCTTAAGCTCCGGCATTGTACAGGATCCTACGTTTACCATGGAATTATTATACCGGACCATTTGGCTGCTTCGGAATCACTACCATTTTAATGGCTATGTCCATGTGAAGGCGATTCCCGGGGCAGATCCGGAGCTGGTGCAGCGGATGGGGTACCTGGCAGATCGTATGAGCGTGAACCTGGAACTCCCTACAGCGGAGGGACTTCGGACACTGGCACCGAATAAGCACCGGAAGAATATTCTGACCCCCATGCGGCAGATCCAGAACGGCATCCATGCGAATAAGGAGGAACTGATCCTGTACCGTAAGAGTCCCCACTTTGTATCCGGTGGACAGTCTACCCAGATGATCATTGGTGCGACGCCGGAGACGGATTATCAGATTTTAAATGTGGCGGAGAGCCTGTATCAGAAGTTTGAGTTAAAGAGAGTCTTCTATTCTGCGTTTGTAAAAGTCAACGAGGACAAAAGCCTGCCGGCGCTTCCGGGAGGACCACCGCTTCTGCGGGAACACCGTCTGTACCAGGCGGACTGGCTGCTCCGGTTTTATGGATTTCGGGCAGAGGAACTATTGGATGAGAGAAGACCGTATTTTAATGTCATGTTAGATCCCAAGGAGGACTGGGCAGTGCGGCATCTGGAATGTTTTCCGATGGAGATCAACAGAGCACCTTATGGGGATCTGCTTCGGGTGCCGGGGATCGGCGTGAAGAGCGCCAGGCGGATCCTTGCAGCCAGGCGGAGTACGAAGCTGACTTTTCAGGATCTGAAGAAGTTAGGAGTGGTATTAAAGCGGGCAGTGTATTTTATTACCTGCAGCGGCAGGATGATGTATCCTACGAAGCTGGAGGAGGATTATATCGTGCGGAATCTGACGGATCCGAAGGACCGGATCCGGTTCGGAAGCGACGGTATGAGTTACCGGCAGATGACTTTATTTGATGATGGGATGTTCCCGAACGGGGTACGGCAGGAGGAGAAACGGATCATATGAAGATTTATCACTGTGAGGATTCACTGGAGGGAATCTTCACCGCTATTTATAATACTTATGAAGATCACTGTATCATCCGGGATACTATGGTCACCACCATCGAGGAGAACCTGCTGTTCTCGGAGTCGGTGGAGGTCATACCGGATCCGGAGAAGACAATCAAGGTGATCCGTACGTTAAAGCGCAGATTCGGGGAAGCAGATTATGAGACCCTGTGTCTGGCACTGGCATCGCCGAAGCCGGAGAAGGCACAGGCGGTATACCGGACCATTGCGAAGGGACTGGCTGAGAAGTGTACGGCGGGGCATCTTATGGATGCCATTGCAGACACCTATGTGAACCAGACCTTCAGCCTGGCAAGGGCAGCCGGGAATGAGTATCATCATCTGAAGGGGTTTGCCCGGTTTGAGGAACTGGAGAATACGATCCTCTACTCAAAGATCGCACCGAAGAACAATATCCTGACCTTTTTAATGGTACATTTCGCCGACCGTTTTCCCATGGAAGATTTTCTGCTGTTTGATGCGGGTCGATATCTGTTCGGGGTACATCCCGCCGGGAGACCATGGTATACGCTGCAGGGGAAGGATGCATGGGAGAGAGTACAGTCTGAGACGGAGAAGCTGTCCACGGCGGAGCTGCATTACCGGGAACTTTTCCGTTCCTTCTGTCATACAATAGCTATAAAAGAACGGGAAAACAGGGAATTACAACGAAATATGCTGCCCCTCAGGTTCCAAGAATATATGGTGGAATTTCAGTAGATTTCGCCAAATTGGGATTTATATTTTACCGCGGTAACGCAACAAATATACAAAACGCCGAAAAGGTTTTCCATACGGCGGACATATATTGTGAAAATGATAACAGAGTGGTAAAAATGCCCAAAATATGCGTTTTCTGGAAGAAAAAAACCGCTTTACATTTGGGGATGGTTGGCTATAATAGTAATGATTTCAGATGTGAGGGGAAAGTACCCGGTGTATTATTTTACTTACGATCGAACTTACTATTGAAAGGAAGGAACAAGAAATGTTAAAGACGATCCGTTTGACACCTGAAGACGTGAAGCATTTTGTTGATGTAGCTTCAAAGTGTGATTTTGATATTGATATATGCTATAACAGATACGTAGTCGATGCCAAGTCATTCCTTGGAGTGTATGGATTGGATTTCACGAAGCCATTGTCTGTATCTTATGACGGCTACAATGATAAATTCGAAGAGCTGTTGAGACAGTATGCGATCGCGTGCTAAAACATCTTGTGATAACAGAATGTGATTTGACTCCCCAGGTAAGATAGAGTACTATTTACCTGGGGAGTTTTCGTATACCGGGCATGTGAGAGTGTGCAGCCCGGAACAAGCCGCAGGCATGCGGTTATGATAGGAATTTGTCAAGGGAGGTGAAGCCGCATGGCAGGAGAAGTCAGAATATCGGTCCGTAATCTGGTGGAGTTCATTCTGCGCAGTGGCGACATCGATGACAGGAGACAGGGTTTCCCTGAGAATGCCATGCAGGAGGGCAGCCGGATCCACCGCATGATCCAACGCCGCATGGGTGCGGAGTATCAGGCGGAAGTGGCGCTGAAATACACCCATCCCACGGAGAACTATGTCATCATCGTGGAGGGACGGGCGGACGGTATCATTGAACAGAACGGAGAGACCACCATCGACGAGATCAAGGGAACCTACAGAGATCTGGCGAAGCTGAAGGCACCGTTACCCCTGCACATTGCGCAGGCAAAGTGCTATGCCTATATGTACAGTCTGCAGAAGGAGCTGCCTTATATCCGTGTACGTCTGACTTATTGTAATATAGAGACGGAAGATATCCGTTATTTTTATGAAGATTATGAATTCGCGAAGCTGGAGGCATGGTTTCAGCAATTGATCGGTGATTACCGTAAATGGGCGGATTATACCTGGCAGTGGAGAGAGCTTAGACAGCAGTCCATTGCCGGACTGCAATTCCCCTTCGATTATCGGGACGGACAAAAGGAACTGGTCAGTTATGTGTACCAGACCATTTATCATAAGAGAAAACTGTTTCTGGAAGCGCCTACCGGAGTGGGCAAGACCATATCCACCATATTTCCTGCGGTGAAGGCGATGGGGAAGGACATGGGAGACAAGCTGTTCTATCTGACAGCCAAGACCATCACCCGTACGGTGGCGGAGGACACTTTTTCTCTGCTGCGGGAGAAGGGACTGCGATTCAAAAGTATTATTCTGACAGCGAAAGAGAAGATTTGTTTTCAGGAACGTACCGAATGTAATCCGGAGCAGTGCCCTTATGCCAAAGGACATTTTGACCGGATCAATGATGCCATCTATGATCTGTTGACCCGGGAAGAGAGTTTTACCAGAAGCAAAATAGAAGAGTATGCCCTGAAACATCAGGTATGCCCTTTTGAATTCGGACTGGATTTAAGTCTGTTCGCAGATGGGATTATCGGAGATTATAATTACCTCTTTGATCCCCATGTGTATCTGAAGAGATTTTTCGGGGACGGCAGCCAGGGGGATTATGTCTTTCTGATCGACGAGGCACATAATCTCTTAGAGCGGGGTAGAGAGATGTACAGCGCACCTCTGCGGAAGGAAGACCTGTTGGAACTGAAGCGGGAGATAAAACAGACAATCATGTCGGAAATGGAGGAGGCAGCATTTAAAAAGCGCGATAAAGACGAGATTTCCGGACAAATGACATTAGAAATGACAGATGCGTCAAAACAACTGCCACAGGTTAGTATCCCGGAGGAGAGCGATGGAACAGATTCTCTGTATATCAAGGGGCATAAGCTGAAGAAATCCGATGGAAAAAGTACTTTTGTGCGGGAAGGTTATGCGGAACGGATCAGCCAGATTCTGGAGAAGTGCAACGCCCAGCTGTTGTCCATGAAGCGGGATTGTGATGGCTACCGGCTGGTGGATGACATAGACATGTTGGTACAGCCTCTGACCAGACTTCACGGCATCATCAGCGATTATCTGGAGGAGCAGGAGAAGGTCAGTCTGGAGGTGCGGGAGAACCTGCTGGACTTCTACTTCAAGCTCAGCCATTTCCTGGATATTTATGAAAGACAGGACGAAAACTATGTGAAATATACCAGAATGTGTGAGGACGGAAGCTTTGAGCTGAAGCTGTTCTGTGTGAATCCCAGGGAAAATCTGAAGGAATGCATGCTCAGGGGACGCAGTACGATCCTGTTTTCCGCTACATTTCTGCCGATCCAGTATTACAAGAATCTGCTGGGTGGCGAGAAGGAAGACTATGAGGTATATGCGCACTCAGTATTCGATCCCGAGAAGCGTACAATACTGATCGCTGGGGATGTGACCAGCAAGTTCACACGCAGATCCCGGGAGGAGTACTACAATATTGCCCGCTATATTCATGAAGTCGTGAAGAACCGGCATGGCAATTACATGGTGTTTTTCCCGTCTTATTCCTTTATGGAGCATATTTATGAGATTTATGAGCAGTATTTTATGACAGAAGAAGAGGAATGTCTGGTACAGCAGGAATCCATGAATGAGGAAGAGAGGGAATACTTCCTGAACCGCTTCCGGGGCAATGAGGACTGCGATCTGCAGAGCCTTATCGGAATGGAGATCGAGGAGGAAGAGGAACAGACGCTGATCGGGTTCTGCGTGCTGGGAGGTATCTTCGGAGAGGGGATCGACCTGAAAAAGGACAGCCTCATCGGTGTGATCGTAGTAGGAACCGGACTGCCACAGGTAGGCTGTGAAAGGGAAATCCTCAAGGACTATTTTGATGACAATGGGGAAAACGGCTTTGATTATTCCTACCGTTATCCCGGAATGAATAAAGTCCTGCAGGCGGCGGGACGTGTCATCCGGACCGCGGAAGATGTGGGGATTATCGTCCTGCTGGATGAGCGTTTCAGGCAGTATTCTTATCGCAGAATGTTCCCCAGGGAGTGGGAACAGGTAGTGCCTGTGACAGTGGATACAGTGGCTAAAAAGGTGGAGCGATTTTGGGACGCCTGGTTGTGGCAGCAACGATGACATTCGATATGATAACAGAGTTGATATACAACATGACAATCCACATAACCACATATGACACGTGTGTATATGTGGATAACTCGGTGGATTTTGTGGATTGTTTGAGATTTTTCATAAAAAAAACGACAGATGGATCAAAAATGATGTATAATAGCAAAAGAATGGATGTGGACAAATCATAAAAGTAGTACTGAACCAGTCAATGAAAAAGTCTTACGAGTACAAAGTATGAAATTAAGGCAACATGAAGTTAAGGCAGAAAGGAATGGTGACTAATATGTGGGCTTATGAAAGTGTTTTTTATCAGATCTATCCTATGGGATTCTGTGGAGTTCCTTTTGAAAATGATGGAATACAGAGACATGAGATCAAACGTGTGGAGGAGTGGATCCCCCATATGCAGAAGCTGGGAGTGAATGCCGTTTATTTCTCTCCGGTATTTGAATCGGATACCCATGGTTACAATACCAGGGATTACCGCAAAATTGATGTAAGGCTGGGAACCAATGAAGATTTTAAGGAAGTATGTGACGCACTGCATGTGGCAGGAATCCGGGTTGTGTTAGACGGTGTGTTCAATCATGTGGGCAGAGGCTTTGCACAGTTTCAGGATGTGATTAAAAACCGTGAGAACTCTCCTTATGTGAACTGGTTCTACCGTATTGATTTCGGCGGCAATTCCAACTACAACGACGGATTGTGGTATGAGGGCTGGGAAGGCTGCTTTGATCTGGTGAAGCTGAACCTGCAGAACCCGGAGGTAGTGAACTACCTGTTAGACAGCGTGAAGGGCTGGATCGATGAATTCGGTATTGACGGTCTGCGCCTGGATGTGGCGTACAGCCTGGATGAGAACTTTGTCAGAAGACTGCGGGAAGTGACCGGTGCCTACAAGCAGGATTTCTTCTTATTAGGGGAGATGCTTCACGGAGATTATAACCGCCTGATGAATGATCAGATGTTACATTCCGCAACGAACTACGAGTGCTATAAGGGACTTTACAGCAGCTTCAACAGTATGAACATGTTCGAGATCGTGCATTCCCTGCTGCGCCAGTTCGGACCGGAGAACTGGACACTGTATAAGGGAAAGCATCTGTTGTCTTTTGTGGATAACCACGATGTGACCCGTGTGGCAAGTATTTTGAATAATGAAAATCACCTGCCCCTGATCTATGCCATGGCATTTGGCATGCCGGGAATTCCCTGTGTTTATTATGGAAGCGAATGGGGCTTCAAAGCCAGAAAAGAAGATGGCGACCCCGCACTGCGCCCCTGCTTTGACAAGCCGGAGTGGAACGGCCTGTGTGACTGGATCAGCAGACTGGCAGAGGCCAAGAAGCATTCCGAGGCACTGAATTACGGAGCCTTCCGTTCAGTACTGCTGACCAATAAGCAGTGCATTTTCGAGAGAAAGTCGGAGCATGAGAGAGTACTGGTGGCCATCAATGCGGACGGAGAGGACTTCATGGCACATTTTGATGCCGGCTGCGGCACGGCAGTGGATCTGATCACCGGAGAGAAACATGACTTTGGCGGCGGCAGTCTTCTGCCTGCGTACAGTGCATATTTCTGGCTGATGGAAAACTAACGGAGAATTTATTTATGAAGGTACTGATCTTATCCACCGGAACCGGTGAGGGACATAATTCCGCTGCAAAAGCGGTGAAAGAACAGTTTGAAAAACGGGGCATTCCCTGTGAGTTGGCGGATGTACTTAATTTTGCTTCGGACAAAGCCGGCGCTTACGGACGCCGGATCTACATCTGGAGCACAGTCCGGGCGAAAAAGGTGTTCGCCGGAGCGTACCGGGTAGGCAGGGCCATTTCGTCTGCCAGATTAAAGTCACCGGTGTATTTTGCCAACGCTTTGTATGCGGATAAGCTGTGCAGCTATATCACAGAAAACGGATATGATACAGTGGTAATGCCACATCTGTTCCCGGCTGAGGCAATGACCTGGCTGCAACGACAGCATAAGCTGGATGTACAGACTTATTTTATTGCTACAGATTATACCTGTATTCCTTTTACCGAGGAGACAAAGGTGGATTACTATTTTATCCCACATGAGGAACTGACGACGGAGTTCATCAAACGCGGCATCCCTGCGGAGAAGCTGGTTCCCACGGGAATTCCGGTATCGGAGAGGTTCCTGAAGCTTCCGGAAAAAAGAGAAGCGCGAGGGCAGCTGGGGATTCCGGCAGATAAATCCTGTATCCTTATGATGACGGGCAGCATGGGGTATGGCCGTGTGGAAAGCATGACGGCGAAGCTGGTGGAGCAGACCGGCGAGGATACCCATCTGTATATCCTGGGGGGAACCAATGAAGAACTGAAGAAGACACTCCGGGATACCTATGCCGATACAGAGCGGGTGCATGTGCTGGATTTTACCACGGAAGCGCATCTCTACATGGCAGCGGCGGATATTCTGTTCACCAAACCGGGTGGACTGACTTCTACGGAAGCGGTGGCAGCGAAGGTTGCATTGGTACACACTAAGCCGATCCCCGGATGTGAGGATCGTAATGTTGCTTTTTTCACACAACATGGGATGTCTGTATCAGGAGATACGGAAGATGCCGTGATACAAAAGGGACTAAAGCTTCTGCGGGATCCGGAGGCACAGGCCGAAATGCGGAAGTGTCAGGAAAAATACGGAAAGCCTTACGCAGCAGATGCAGTCTGTGAATTTATCTGCGGACAAAAGGAAGCAGCACAAGAGGAAGCTTAGACACAGAGGAAAACGACAGACAGGAGAGACAGATGATCATACGTGAACTGGGAATGATAGTCTTCGGATTGTTATGCGGAAGTATATTGTTCGGCAGGGCATTGCCGAAGTGGATCAAAGGAATTGATGTCACTGAGGTCAGCAACGATCACAATCCGGGGACTGCCAATGCCATGAAATACGCAGGAGTGCCTGTCGGGATACTGTGCCTGCTGGGAGATCTGTTAAAGGGAGCACTGCCGGTATACGTAGCAGTTGGCATGGGGCTTGTGACAGACAGCTGGTTTCCACTTATTATGGCGGCACCGGTACTGGGGCATGCCTATTCCCTGTTTTATCATGGGAACGGAGGCAAAGCCATTGCGGTATCCTTCGGCGTGTTGATCGGACTGGCACCGGTACAGCCGGAACTGCTGATGCTGTTGATCATATTGTATTTGTCGGGGTCTGCCCTTCTGATCAGACCGCACACCAAAAGAACCCGTATCACTTATATCTTTTTTGCCGTGGGAGCAGCGGTCCTTATGATGATACAGAGAATACCACGGCAGGTATTTGGGGGAGCACTTCTGATCTCTGCCATTGTGATCCATAAAAACAGTATTCGTCAGGAGATTCTGGAGGAGTCGACGGAATCTTTGGAAAGTCTTTAGAATTTCTTACGGTTTCTCTATATTGACGCATGATATTATATGCCGTATAGTATAGCCACAGAGCAATACTATACGGCATATAATATTGTAAGGAAAGTCGGATAGCCGCAAATTTCAGAGAGGAGCGATAGGATGCTTTTTAATACAGGAGCAGCTCTGCTGGATGCTATCGTGCTGGCGGTGGTCGCCCGGGAACCGGAAGGGACCTATGGGTACAAGATCACCCAGGAGGTCCGGCAGGTGATCGAACTGTCGGAATCCACCCTGTATCCCGTGCTTCGGAGACTACAGAAGGATGAATGCCTGGAGGTCTATGACAGGGAATGCAGCGGCAGGACAAGACGCTATTACAAGGTCACCAGCAGGGGCTGGGCACAGCTTCATTTATATGAAAGCGAGTGGCGAAGCTACAGCGGGAAGATCACAGGACTGTTTGAGGGAAGACCGGTGAAGAGGTCAGAGGCGTAACGATGTACAGATGGGAGAAAAAATAGATGAGTAGAACGGAGTATATGAGGCAGCTGGAGAGCCTGCTGCAAAATATTCCCGACACAGAGCGGGAAGAAGCGCTACAATATTATAATGAATATTTTAACGATGCGGGACCGGAGAATGAACAGAATGTCATTGAGGCACTGGGGAATCCTGCGAAGGTGGCGGAGAATATTAAAAAAGATATTCTGTGGAACGGGTACGGAGAGAACAGCTGCCAGAGAGCAGGAGCCGACAGCCGGGCAGTGATCACTTATCCGGCAGATCCGCAGACAGAAAATGGTAATGGAGAACAACGTAACCGGCAGAGCGATGCGTCACAAACTGCACAGGCACAGGTGGTATCTCCACAGAAAAATGAAGGAATGTCCACCGGTATGATCGTGCTGATCGTAATTTTATGTATTTTGGCATCCCCGGTGATCCTGGGAGCAGCATCCGCCGGTATCGGTTTGGCAGCAGGGCTGATCGCCGGATGGTTCGGACTGATCATCGGTTTCGGGGCAACGGCAGCAGCACTGATACTGGTTTTGATCGCACTGGTGGCAGTAGGGATCATCAGTATGTTTACGCATCCCTTTGTGGGAATGTGCCTGATCGGTGCCGGACTGATCTGCGGAGGTATCGGACTTCTGTTCCTGATGTTGACCGTGGCCATGGCGGGAATCGCCACACCGGCGATCTGTTGTTGGATCGGAGGATTATTCCAGAAAAGAGGTAAAGCAGAAGCATGAGAAAATTTATGAAGGGCTGTGCCATCACAGCGTTGATATTAATATTATTGGGACTGATCCTGGGAGTGAGCGGAAGCCTGGGGAATGGCTCCACGCATGTTTCGCCGGGGGAGATCCTGTCAGCGGTTACCCTGGGAAGAATCTCCGGAGAAGAGGTGGATGACTGGAGCAACGGTGTGACGGAGCAGATAAGGGAAAATATGGGCGATGTGCACTATGATCTGGAGGACAATGTGGATTATGATTCAGATTATGAAGTTAGGTCGGGAAAGATAGAGCTGTATGTTCTGGGGGATGACAGCCAGGGCATCACGGATTTACAGGTGCAGGCCGGCGGCTGTGTCATGAAGATTCAGGTGTCAGAGGATAACTGTTTCCGGGTAGAAGCCGACGGTATGCGAAAGTTCCAGGGATATGTGGAAGGCGGTACGATGGAGATCCGCGGAACCTCAAAAGTAAGCAGCAACAGTGAAGGTAATCTGGGCGGTTCCATCTGTCTGTATGTGCCGGAGGGATATTATTTTGAAAATATCTCTTTGGATCTGGGAGCCGGAAGACTCAGTGTAGAGGAATTGCAGACGGGGGCGCTGGAAGCCAATGTGGGCGCCGGCAAGATGACGTTTGAGAAACTGGAGGCTGACCAGGCAGAGTTAGACTGTGGTGCCGGTCAGATGACAGTAGAAGAACTGAGCAGTCGCGTGGCAGAGGTTTCCGTAGGAATGGGATCCGTTCGTCTGAACGGAGATGTGACCGAACGATTGGACGGAGAGTGCTCCATGGGAGAACTGAAACTGACACTGGCTGGAGCGCAGACGGATTTCAACTACGACTTAAGCTGCGGCATGGGTGAACTGAAAGTCGGTGATGACAGCTACAACGGCCTGGCACAGGAGAAACAGATCAACAACAACGCTTCTAAAAATATGGAGCTGGAATGTGCCATGGGCAGCGTTGTGGTGGAGTTTAAATAAAATACTGCCGGACAGAGTTACTTTTATATCGCGGCAGTAAAAAATCTTCTTTCATTTGAAAAATTATCGTTATAATACCGCCTGAATGGAGTTATTATCCATCAGGCGGTATTTTTGAAAGTTTTATCTATGATTTGATAAAAATAATACCGCTTGGAGTATAATAACAGACTTTCAGGCGGTAATTATGGAGACGGCAATTATAATTTGCAAATTATAGTTATTTTATGGGAGAAATAAAAAATCCTTGTCCCGGAAAAGAAAAGTCAATGGAATCTTTGCTTTTTAGCTTTCATAGAGAAAAGTAGAAATCTGGCTTTTTCAATCATCAGGAAGAGATACTCAATATCCCAGACACCGTCTGTTAAATTTGAAAATATTTGTTTTTCTTGTAATATCTTTCTCTTAATTCGTAGTATATAGGTGAGGCAGAAAGGAAGTGATGATTTGAACGATAGTGAAATTATTGATTTGTTCTATATGCGCTCTGAACAGGCAATCATAGAGTTGTCGGTGAAGTACGGAAATGTCTGTAACAAGGTCGCAAAAAATATTTTGAACAATATCCTAGATGCAGAGGAGTGTGTTAACGACGCTTATTTAGGAGCATGGAATACAATACCGCCTCAAAATCCAAACCCGTTGCTTACCTATATCTGTCGAATTGTCCGTAACCTCTCCATAAAAAAGTATCACGCGAATACATCTGTCAAGCGCAACAGCTTTTACGATGCGGCTTTAGACGAACTGGAGGAATGTATATCCTCCTCTGAAAGTGTAGAGGCGGAGATTTCCGCAAAGGAGCTTACCCGGCAGATTGACTATTTTCTGGATACGCTGGATGCAGAGAGTCGAATACTCTTTGTTCGTCGATATTGGTATGCCTATTCTATTTCGGAACTTGCAAAACAGTTTGGTCTGAAGAGTAATACCGTGTCAGTGCGACTTTCCCGTATTAGGGACAAACTGCGGGATTATTTGAAGGGGGAGGGATTTACAGTATGAAACGTGAAGATATTTCCGAGGCGGTTGGTAACATCAGCACAAAGTATATTCAGGAAGCAGCTCCCAACATACGGGTGAAGAAAAAGCCGGTATGGGTGAAATGGGGAGTAGTTGCAGCAGTTTTTTGTTTCTTTTCTATGACTGTTTTTGCAAACAGTTTGTTTTCCTCCCTATCCGGAGATGAACTTTCTCTGTCTGCCACATATGAGGGAAATGGTGTAATTTCTGTTCAAGTAGAAAATAGGTCTGACAAAGAGCTTAATTTTCAATCGAAACTTAAACTAATGCGCTGGTCTACCAGCGAGGAAGTTAAACCGCTTTCGGGAAAGGTGTCTTTCAGCAACACCGAGATACCTGCTAACTCAAGCGGTACGATGGTAATTGATCTTTCAGATGCCTATGATATATCACTGTTGGAGACACCGATTTCGGATGATGATTGGTACTACTTGGTGTTGACAAATAACAACTTCTTATTTGGACAGGATTGGATGTGTACGGTTGAATTTGCAGAATCTGTCCCAACCGAAAAAGTTGACGTGGCGCCGATTACTCCGGTTGACGCTGATCCGGAACTGATATCAGAAATTATGGAAGAATTCAGACCATACTTTGAAAGATACACTTTGGATATTAATGAAAGAAATCGGCTTGCTGGCGAATATCTGGAACATTGCCAGAGGGTGTTGGAACAAATGGATATAAACATCGTGCCCTCCGTGTCACCAAATGAGTTAACTTTGATTGACAGCGCCGAAAGTGTCCTTTTTGACCCTGCTGTGCCTGCGGATATGCAATTGCAGCTAACTGGTCTGCATCGCCGATCAACGGACGGGTATGACAAAATCATTGGTGCCTCCGCGGAAGAATGTGCGATGGTTTTAAGCGCCTACATCCCGCAGCACAAAGGTGAAATCGACGGCGGTGTGGATATTCCCTTGATTTATGTTTTCATATACGAAAAAAATGAAATTCATACCACGCAGGACTATGCCTTTATCCGCGGTCAACTTTTGACCTTTGAACAGATGGAGCAGTACAAGATCTATGAGGACGAACAGTATGTCTGCTATGATGTCAGCGATTTGTTCTATTCCGATCTTCGTCAGTATGTGGAAAGCATGGTTAGCCAAAGGAGCGACGTTTATTTTGACGAGCAGGTTTGGGAACGAGTTCAGAACATTTATACCTACTATCGGGATAACATGGGAACACTTCTCGGTTATAGAACTGACACGGGGCGCGGAACAACAGAGAATGTAACCGGAAACGACGCATCAAGTAAACTGGAAAATAAGTCGAACACTTGTGATAGCTTACCGGAGTTTCACCTGACTATTGAAAGCTGCTACGATAACCCTAACGAACCTGTTGCAGATCAGAGTTATAATGTTGGTGAACCCAATTGGAATGACTAAATAATCCGCTCTGTCGGGCGACGGTAAAAGAAAAAGCCGTCGCCTTTTTTACAACAACGCCGCCAGATACTTTTCAAATACCACGCCCTCCTGCACGGGCGTTCCCGCCTTTTCACTTCCGGCGATGCACAGACCTACGAAGTTCGCTGCCTTCTGCACGGAGGTTAGCAGAGTCTCCCCGCGGACGGCATCGGCGGCGAGAATGGAGGCGAAGATGTCTCCGGTGCCGGGGCGGGAGGCTCCGGCAATGGGGCTGGCTACAGTGGTATAGACGCCGTCGTCCCACAGGAAATTGACCAGAGAATCCCCCTGGCGGATGCCGGTGATGACGATGGATGCACTGACAGAATCTTTCAGACACAGAGAAGCCAGCTTCTCACACAATCCGGACAGCTCCTGCATCGTCCATTCTCCATCCTTCCAGGGCGTATCTGTCAACAAACAGGCTTCCGTGATATTCGGCGTGATAATATCCGCAAGAGGCAGCAGCTCCTTCATCTTCTGAACATGCGTCTCTGTAATGGAGGAGTAGGCCCTGCCGTGGTCTCCCATGACCGGATCCAGCAAAAACAGGGGCGGCCGGAACATTTCCACGAACTCCCGTACAATGTCGATCTGCTCTTCATTTCCTAAGAATCCACAGTATAACCCATCGAAAGTAAGTCCCAGTTCGCTCCATACTTTTATATAATCTCGCATATGAGAGGTGTAGTCATCAAAATGGCAGAGAGGAAATCCCAAATGGTTCGATAAAACAGAAGTAGGCACAGGGCATACCTGTACCTTCATTACGCTGATCACGGGCAGGGACACGGTGGTGGAGCATCGCCCGAAACCGGCAATATCATTGATCATAGCAAGGCGGGGAACGAAATCCCCGCCTTTTTGTGCAGTAGTATTACAGTTGTTAGCATTACATTTCATGGAATAATCCTGCTTTCTTCAATGCCGGGCGAAGTGCCAGATAAAGGACGGTTGCCAGAACAACTGCCCAGACAGCATTAAAGGCAGTAACACCGGTTGCAATCTTTGCCAATGCC
>OGKS01000478.1_pt1 | contig 22279 bp, 18 predicted proteins | sample 1572491 | NCBI WGS metagenome assembly OGKS01 (sample SAMEA2582153, study PRJEB24529) | metagenome | biome: Human gut stool | place: China | collected 2011
AGAACTGTGTTAAACTATTATTATTATAGCCTGACACAGTTTATTTTACACTCTCTGTTTGTTGGTCTTCTGGTGGGCAAAAATCTGTAAGAAGAATGGAGGGTAAAAGCACGATACAATTGTGTCTCAAAATGGCGTTGCATACAAATCTCCTTTGCAGCGCTTTATAGCACCATCTATAGATTTTGAAAGATTCATAAATGCTGCTTTCCTAATATATTCTTCAGTTTGGATAACCTCATCTACTTTCTCTTTCAACTTTTCCAATGGCTTAATATCATCATTAGTTTCATGTATCCAATTGCTCATATTATAAGATAATTTATATCTGTCTCGGATAAAATGAGTAAAAGAATTTAAGGATTCGTTGTTCAATTTCAACAAGTTATCCATTAGTTTATCCATGTCCACATGATTGAAGATGGAAACCATATCATATGTATGGCTTTGGTCCGGCAACACCTGGCCATTTAAAGAACACAATTCATCTACATTCAAATCCGACAATTCTTCTAGAGTTCGAGTCATGAGATTTTTACTAATCTTCAATCTATTCTCATATTCCTCATTGAATTTAGCACAAATATCAGGCAACCGTTTCAATTCCTCTGTAGTCATATAAGATTCCACACCTTTACTAAATGCAAAATGAGCATCGTAAACAGACTCTTCATCTTGAAAAGCCTCCCAATATTTAGGCAGAGCCTCGCGTATGTTATTGAAGTCCTTTTCATCAAACTCTTTTATTGTACGAGAATCCAAGTATACCAAATAAGCGATGGCATATCCCAAATTTTTCATACTCGTCACTTGGATACCACAAATATCATCAATCAAGGCACGATAGAATGAAATAAATTCAGTATTGTTCATAGCAAATGCCTCATTAATTCTAGCCCATGAGCGAACTTCTGCCTCTGGTGCAAAATATTCTTTCCCAACGTAATCCTTAATAGTATCACCTGTGTTAAGTTCTAAGAGGACTCTTTCTACAAGTTCCATCTTAAACGTCTGGTAGCTACTAAAACGCTGATAAATATTATTATATCTCTGAAGAAGATCTCCTAATTGCGACTTCATTTGTTCAACCTCTTCCGTAGTAACTTTCAATCTTTTATAATCATATTGAATCCATTTGTCTAAGAGATTATGATTCTTTCCTCGATACTCGCAATAGGATATAATATAAGACCCCAACACATGAATCATGATGTCCTCATAACGTCTATCTTCCAGGAAATCAATCATAGATTCTTCGAATCGACTAAAATCCCATAATGCTTGACGCAGAATACGAAGATTATTGCATTCCGTCATGACAAAGAACTTCTCAATCTGCTTTTGATGATCGTCAACAAAACCATTCTTGGGCGTCTGATTGACAAAAGAGTCAAGAGCACTATGTATATCCGTCGCAATCTCAAACTCGCGCCCTATCGTTTTCTCCTTGAACTCACCAAATATCTTCTTATTCTCGCCATCGACAATCTTATCCTCATCACCAATGACTATGAGGTGACAATTACACTGCTCAACAAAGAAGTTCAAATATCCCAACAACTTCTTCATGGGAACATCACAACGCTCCAAGTCATCAAAGATGAGCAAGTTTCCTTTCTTCACCTGTTTATCTTCAGATTTGAAGATAGATAATGAATCCAATCCTAAATTCATTGAAAAGTCAGAATTTCCATCTTTATCCCAATCAACATCACACTTTAAAACCATGGCTGACATAAATTTCAAGAATGTTTTTCCTGCCTTTGCCGCTTTACCATATAATATAGGATAAAGAACACGATTGATAGCTGTTGTTATCTGCTTTGTTTCGCTCAATCCGTACAAAGACACATATACAGGCTCTAGAACTTTGTCCACAGCGTCATGTTGCTGATATGTATCTATCCAATGATTGATAAAATGAGTTTTCCCACATCCCCATTTGCCCTTCAGTAGAACAGCATATTGAGGATTGGGATTCATCATGTATCCATTTAAGAAGTTTTCTATATTTTTATTCATATAAATATATCGTGGGTTTGTATTACAAATATACAATTTTTCATCGAAAAACACATACAACCAATGAATTTATAACAAAATGAGCTTTCACAAGTGAAGAAATATCAACTTGCTTTTTTATAAATATACATATTACATATGTGTCTGGGCAAAAGGATTTCTTAGGATAATGTCGGACAACAACTCTGTAGCATCAATAGATAAAAGTATTATATACTTATGCAGGGATAATTCTAAACTTTAATTTATTAAATCAACAATACTAAACACTTTACCTCATATGGAGGTCCTATATACAAAATCAGTCGGGTTTTCTGTATTTTTAAAAGTCTGAATCATCCTTCATACTATCCTTTACGATTTCTCTTCCACCACATGTAATAGCCACTTACAGGCAGGAAACCACCTATGAGAGCTGCAATAGCATAGAGAATCTGCTGATTGCAAGTTAGATGGAGACGCAAGCATGACTTTCGCAAGTTCGGATAATTACATGATAAATATCGCTAAAAGTTGGTTGTTTCGAAATAAATGGTGTATTTTTGCACAAAACATTTACAAGCAAAACACAACATGCAGATATTATTAGCAAACGCCAAGATAATGTTCGGCAAGGCGGACAGAAAGCCCATCTCCACCCCACTCTTCCAGACCGTGGCAGACACTCTGGCTGCGGAAATGGCAAGGATGGACGTGGAGGATTTGGGGCGGCAGCTGGATTGCAGCAAGAAGATAGCGGCAGAGAATTGGCAACGATACCAGAACTTCATGGCAGCCGAGAAGATGCCTGCCCTGCTTGCCTACAACGGTCAGGCATACAAGCATCTGCGTGCTGCCACCTTGAGCGACGAGGCATTGGAGTATGCCCAGAAGCATCTTTGGATAACGTGTTTCCTCTATGGTCTGCTTCGCCCTATGGACGGCATTGTGCCCTATCGTATGGAGCATTGCGTCACGATAGAAGCCACAAACGACAAGCCAATTAATCAGTTCTGGAAGGACCGACTGACGGATGTGCTAATAGATAGCGTGAAGGCAGACGACGGCATCCTCCTGCATCTCTCCACGGAGGAATATGAACATCTGTTCGACTGGAAGAGGGTATGCAAGGAAGTGACGGTCGTACAGCCTCTCTTCTATGTGCGGCAGAAAGACGGCAGACTGAAGATGCAGGCTGTTTGGGCAAAGTCGTGCCGCGGAGCTATGGTACGCTTCATCCTTAACAACCGCCTCGTCTCTCCCGAAGAACTTTCAGCTTTCAGCTACGAAGGCTTTGAATACGCTCCGCTATTAGGCGATGCGAACAATCCGCATTTCGTAAGAGAATTTATCAAGTAAAAAGATTATGAAACTTAACAAAATACATCATGTAGCCGTGATTTGCTCTGACTATGAGCAATCAAAGCAGTTCTATACTGAAGTGTTGGGCTTGAAGATCGTGAGCGAACATTATCGTAAGGAACGCCACTCATGGAAGGCAGACTGCTGGCTTGGCGACACATACGTCGTGGAGCTATTCTCCTTTCCCAATCCTCCTGCACGTCCTTCCTATCCCGAAGCAGCCGGTCTGCGCCATCTTGCTTTCGAGGTGGACAATCTTGCGGCAGCCGTCAGCGAGCTTGACAGCAAGGGCGTAAAGCACGAGCCAATACGCACGGACGAATACACCGGCAAGCAGTTTGTATTCTTCAGCGACCCCGACGGGCTGCCGATAGAACTGTACGAAAAGTAAAGAAGCAGCGCCCACTTTGCAAGACAAGACTCATAAATAAAAACCGGTCATCGGAACGCATTTTTTAATGCACGTTCTGACGACCGGTTTTTGCTTGGTATAAATAACAGCTCCACTATCGCTTGTCTGGAATGCCATAGTCAATCCAGCGTTCTTGCGGATAATAGCCTTTAATGACCTTCTTGACCGTGCTATAAGTTTCCTTAACGGTCATAAAGGTCTCGTTCATGCGTCTTACCTTTTCAGTAAGTTCGGCGCGTATCTTGTCAACCTCTGCACTTTGCAGTTCGAGTATATCCAAATCATTCTCAAATTTGGCAATCTCATCGTTCGTTACTCCACGCTCACCCATTTCGCTGATATGTCGTTTCATGCCTTTGGCGAACGTGCGGCTTTTTTCAAGCTGAATTTCTATTGTTTTTGTCATTTCTTTATGGTTTTTAGATGTTTTTATATGCTTTTTTGCAATACAAATTTACAAAAAAAATACGTTCATTCAGAAGTATACAATACTCACTTTTCAGCTTTTTTAAGTCTACAACAGCTCTGTCTTTAACATATTTTTATTCTTGTCGACTATTAAAACGCATTATAATTTACAGCTCCTTAGGACAGAGAAAAAGCCGAGTACAAAAAATACCAATAAACATAGGTGTTTTATTAGAAAAATGAGTACTTTTACACACTACTTAAAAAACAAAGATGTATGAAGACAAAGATAGTAACTTTTGGAGAAATATTGTTAAGACTTTCCAAGCCCGAATATCAGCGCTTGTTTCAAGGCCATCGTATGTTGGGCAACTATGGAGGCAGTGAGGCAAACACAGCCATTTCGTTAGCATATCTGGGCAACAACGTAGAATACGTAACACGATTGCCTTACGGCGCTATGGGCGAAGCTGCACTTATGCATCTCAGAGAGTATGGGCTGAATGTTTCGCATGTAGTGCGTGGTGGCGACCGTCTTGGTACTTACTATTTTGAGGAAGCTGTGGCAATGCGCAATTCTCATGTGATTTACGACCGTAAGAATTCTGCCATGTATTCCTTGAAAAGAGGAATGATAGAATGGGATAAGGTGTTGGCAGATGCAGCTGTGTTCCATTGCTCAGGCATAACGTGCGCCATCAGCCGCGACTCTATGGAGTCAACTATGGATGCCTTGCGACTGGCAGAATCAAAAGGACTGACAATAGTCTGCGACATCAACTATCGCAAGAACCTTTGGGGATATGGCATGCAGCCCCACGATGTCATCTACAATATGATGCAATATAGCGACATTGTATTTGGCGACCAAAATGAATGGGAGGTAGCAAGCGGAGTCAATCATATCCCCTTTAATGCTTCGGATGCAAACTTTGAAATTGACAAGGAAGCCTATCAAGAGTATTTCCGCAAGATGCACCAATTGTTCCCTAAGTGCAAGAAGATGATTATGGCTTTGCGCAACCAATTGGCCAGCAGCCACCACACCCTCACCGGTGTGCTCTACGATGCTGTGGAAGACCGTCTGTATACCACCAAGATATACGACATACAGCCTATCATAGACCCTATGGGTGTAGGCGATGCCTTCGTAGCTGGCTATACCCACGCCCAACAGAAGTGGACCGATGCCAACCAACGTTGTCTCGACTTCGCGCTTTCGGCAAGTGCCTTGAAGAACACAGTGCCAGGCGATCAGAACTTGGTTACGGAAGAAGAAATCATAAGCAATCTGACTTCATCGGGAGGCAGAATACAGCGTTAAAAATACAAACAATATAAAAACAACAAAAACAACGTTACAAACATCGTTTTGATGTTTGTAACGTTGTTTTTGTTGTTTAAAATCTTATTTGTTGATAAAATCAAGAATCTGCTCGGCATGTATCTTGGTCTTGATTTCTTTTGGAGTAAAGATTTTCTCTATAATGCCATTTTCATCAACAAGATAAGTGGTTCGCAGAATGCCGATAGTTTTTCTACCGCAAGCCACCTTCTCTCCCCAACATCCAAGTTCCTGCAACAGTGTGGTTTCAGTATCGGCTATAAGCGGGAACTGCAACCCCTGGGCATCGGCAAATTTCTTCTGCAGAGTCTGTTTGTCCTTACTTACACCTATAATCTCATAACCGGCAGCTGCCAGCTCTTCCTTGTGGGCTTGTAGCGAACAGGCTTCTGCTGTACATCCGCTGGTATTAGCCTTAGGATAGCTGTAAAGCACTATCTTCTTGCCACGATAGTCGCTCGCCTTAATCTCACGTCCGTCTTGGTCGATGCCAAGAATCTCAGGTATTTTATCTCCAATATTCATAACTGTATATTTTTTTATTTATCATTAAAGTTTCAAGCATTATTACACAAAAGTAAGTATTACAAACGGGAATAGCTTGAAATTCTTTGTTAAACTATGCAAAACGCGCCATTCATACCTATTTAATACCTAATAATAGGCATTGGGCGGTTTACTTATTTTTGAGTATTGTCCAACCTACGTAAGCTCGCTAACTTTGCAGTCCCAAAAGACAAGTGGCTTACGATAAGCCATCCGGATAAATTAAAAGCAATACGTACATTAACATTTTAGGATTATATGAAGAAAATCTTTACTCTCATTTTCGCCACTCTTATGGCAGGTAATATCATGGCACAGATGCATGGTGCATTGCGTTTTGCAGGTGCTTCGTCAGTAAAAGTTTTGACTACAAATATCGACAACCCAAGCGACACCATCAAGTTTGAAATGGCAAGCATGTCGGCTGGCAACATCACGCTCCCAGCGATGAAGGGCATGGCCACCATACCGTCATTTACAATAGAGAACGTGGCATTTACCATGGGCGACAATCATGTCATCAGCTTTGCCGACCAGACCTTCGCTTCGAAAGTTACGGTTGACGGAAATGAGAAATCGATAACCGGTTCTTCCTTGTCGGGCACATACAACATGGCGGACAACTCGCTCACCCTTAAGGTTGTTTTCCAATATGGCTCTATGCCCCTCAGCACTACCTACAACATCAAGGCTTACTCTGTGAAGACCGTCAGCAGCCCCATTACAGTCAACGTGGGCGGAGCATTCAATTACGCCTACAAGAGCGTCAGCTACGACGTGCGCAAGTATATGGATGGCGATGTACAGAAGGCTGATGTCGAGATTTCGACCTACACTCTCGAAAATACCGTAATGGGCAATCTTACGCTTGGCACATATACCGTTAAGGGACTGACCTACGACGAGTCGAAAGGCGGATTCTATCGCGACTACAAGGACGATGGATTGAAATTCCACTTCACAGCCGAAAATGGCGGCAACAAAACCATGGACGGCGACTACTCGTTCAACAACACCAAGGACAACAACATCCTTGTGAAGTATAGCGGCAACAACATTACCGACATCGTCAACAGGTTCCAGATGGGAGCCATGCCTTTCGCTATCGAAAGCAAGTTTGACACTCAGTCTACGGGCATTACTTCAATAAAGAACAACCGTAAGAACGACGGCAAGATGTACAACCTGCAAGGACAGGAAGTAAGCGAGAGCTACAAGGGAATAGTTATCGTTAATGGTAAGAAATATCTTAAGAAATAAATGAAGAATTTGATTACAAAGAATCTTCTCAAAATGGCCGTTGTAGGAATGAACATCATTATGCTCACTGCTTGCAACGGCATTTTTGACGATATATACGACCAGCCTAAGGAGATTGTACCGGCTAAGGGACAGATGGTGATCAATGCTACAAGTTGGACCGACTGGTATTATGTCGACCTGAACGAGCTGCACCAGCTCACTATAAATGGCGACGAGGAAGCCTTGCTCAAGGCGCAGACCGAGTTTACCGCCTACCCTATCCCCATGGAACCTACTGGCGACAAGGTCACTACTCCCGTCACAGACAAAAAAACAGGACAGTACATGTACTGGTTTGACGTGTTTGGAGCTGGCATCAAGAACAACACGTTCTCGTATTTCACTCCTACTGCCGCCCAAACCGCTCCCGACAACTGGACCTTCGCCGTACATCGCAACAACGTGCGTACTAACGGAGGAGCCGTGCTTGAGACCACCTACACCTCTATGGAAGAATTGCCCGAGACGAGCGAGATCTTCCACAACATGCAATTCACAGAGGACGAATGGACCGAGAACGAGGTTTGGGATAGTCAGGACCAGATGCTTTTAGGCTATGTACCGTCGCAAGGTATTGAGATAAACCGCGTACTGTCGTCATGGCTCAGCATGGAGATTCCTCCTATGCCACCGGCATTCAGCATGAACAATCATGTCTTCATACTACGTCTGAAGGATGGCAGCTATGCGGCATTGCAACTCGAAAACTATCTGTCGTCCAACGGCACCAAGTGTTATCTCACAATCAATTACAAGTATCCATATTAAATGAACAGACATATATACCTCTACTTGCTGATGGCTTCGGCTTCATGGCAGACCATAGCTGCACAAGACGCTTACACCGACTCCATCTATCGCCAGTTCAGTCTGGACGAAGTGGTGGTGACGAGCACACGCACGCCTAAGTTTCTGAAGGACACCCCGATACAGACACGTGTAATCAGCGCAAAGGAAATAGCACGTCTCGACGCCACCAACGTGCAAGACCTCCTGCAGCAGGAATTGCCTGGAGTGGAGTTCTCGTATGCCATGAACCAGCAGACCCACCTCAATTTCTCAGGCTTTGGCGGCCAAGGAGTCCTGTTTCTTGTTGACGGCGAGCGACTGGCTGGCGAGACTATGGACGACGTGGACTTCACCCGACTCAACATGGACAATGTGGAGCGCATAGAGATAGTCAAGGGAGCCGCATCAGCTCTATACGGCAGCAACGCTACTGGCGGCGTCATCAATATCATCACCAAGCGCAACAAGCAGCCCTGGACACTCAACGTCAACGGCCGCTACGCCAAGCATAACGAGCAACGGTATGGAGCCACGTTCGGACTGAGCTGCAAGCATTGGAACAATATGCTCACAGCCAACTACAACAGTCGTGACAATTACGATGTGCATAGTGCCACAAATCCCGTAACACGAATCATATCAACCGTATATGGCGACAAGACCATCAACCTCAAGGAGCAACTTACGTGGAGCCCCACCACAAGCTTCAGCCTTACGGGACGTGCCGGATATTTCTTTCGTGAGACGGTGCGCTCTGCCGACCAGCCCGAACGCTATCGCGACTTCACAGGCGGACTCCGCATGAACTGGAACATTAGCTCGCAGGACGACCTACAGGCAAGCTATGCCTTCGACCAGTACGACAAGTCGGACTATCAGCGCATTACACGCCTCGACATACGCGACTACAGCAATGTGCAGAACTCATTGCGTCTGCTCTACAACCACTACTTTGCAGAGGGCGACGTTCTGACTATAGGCTCCGACCTGATGCACGACTATCTGTACAACACCAACCTTGAGGGCAGCACACGCAAACAAGACAGTTGGGACCTCTTCGCACAGTACGACTGGCACGTCAGCGACAAATGGGAGGTGGTGGGCGCGCTACGCTACGACTACTTCTCCGACGGCCAGGAGTCGCATCTTACACCAAAGCTCAACCTTTGCTACAAGCCATTGCGCAACCTCTCGGTACGTGCAGGCTACGGCATGGGATTCCGTGCGCCGACGCTCAAGGAGAAATACTACAACTTCGATATGTCAGGCATATGGATAGTTGAGGGCAACGCCAACCTTAAGTCGGAAGTGAGCCATAATTTCAACCTCTCGGCCGAATACACCAAGAGCCACTACAACTTCACGGCATCGGTATATTATAATAAGGTGAAGAACAAACTTGCCACCTCGGCACCCTACTTCAAGTCGACCACGGACAAGCTGCCCTATCTGCCCTATGCTAACCTTGACGACTACAGCGTGTGTGGAGGCGAGATTGGCGCACAGGCCAAATGGAGCAACGGCATGGGCGCACGCCTTACGTATGCCTACACCAAAGAGCAGCTTGCCAAGGACAAGGACGGACACACCATCAACAACCAGTATATTCCGGCACGCGAGCACGCCCTTAACGCCCGAGTGGACTACGACCACCAGTTCGGTAAACATTACGGTCTGAACATAAGCTTGCAGGGCAGAGTGCTTTCCGGCGTGAAGAATGTGGAATACAAGGACTACTACGATGTGAGCAAGGGTACCATCAGCGTTGAATATCCTGCCTACACCATGTGGAAGCTGTCTGTGGTGCAACGCTTCGGCAAAGCCATAAAGCTGACGGCTGCTCTCGACAACCTCTTCGGATATAAGCCCAAGTATTATTACCTCAACAGTCCGATTACCGACGGAGCGACTTTTCAGATAGGTATGTCGATAGATATAGACAAATTATCGTTGAATACAATAACACATAAAAAGATATGAATATGAAAACAAATTGGTGGAAAGCAATAGCATCGTTTCTCGTGGTACTCTTTACCATGCCTCTGGGACATGCCATGATGATGATAATGGAGAAGACAATGACACCCGTAGCGCTGCACTACTCGGCCTTCCTTATGGGACTGGTGGGACTCTTCATCGTGATAACGGGTGTGTTCGTGAAGGGCGACACCAAGCAAACCATTTTCGGACTGATCGGCGGACTGTTGTTCTGGACCGGTTGGGTAGAATTCCTATTCCAGTACTACGCTACACGATGGGGCACTCAGCCCGAGATTGTGAATGGCGAGGTGGTGACCAAGCCCGAATACCTTATACTGCCTGCCTCCTTCGGCATGTGGATGATGATGATGACACTCTACATATTCTCTACCAAGAACGGATGCAACTTCATCAATTGGTGGCAACGCCGATTGCTCGGTTCGCGCAAGAATGAGATAGCCGCACGCCCCATGACCCATCACACCAGCATCGTGACATTCATGGAGCTGAACATGATACTCTGGGCAAGCTATCTGCTGCTCATGTTCTGCTACGACAGCAACTTCCTTGGCGACCGCCATCCCGTCACCAGCATCGTAGCAGCAGGCTGTCTGCTTGGCAGCATATTCATATTCAAGAAGCAACTGCGCCTGTCGTCGTGGGGCGCCAACATACGCATGGCTATAGCTACGGTAGTAGTGTTCTGGGTGCCGGTAGAGGTGCTCGGACGTCTCGACTTCTTCCATGAGTTTTGGGTAGAACCACAAGAATATGCCACACAGATGACTTGCATACTCGTAGCATTCCTGATATTGCTGGTATACATTGTTATGGCTGCAAGAAAACAAAAGAGTAAAGGATAATAAAAAAAGTAAGGGATACTACAAGAGTTCCCTTACTTTTCTTTTTATATTCTGTTTTGCCACATCCGGCTGCATCAAAACCGAGAGCGGACGATTGTCGCCCTCATTGATGCTCCTTACCACGTCAAAACTCTCAGACAGTCTGCCAGTAGCATCGTCTATCATACCCGAGAGCAACCATACGGGAACATTAGCTTTTTTGCAACGTTTCAGCACGCCATGCGGCACCTTGCCCATTAAGGTCTGCTCGTCCGACTTCCCTTCGCCCGTAATGACAAGGTCGGCATCCTTAATGGCAGCATCGAAATCGGCAATATCAAGCATAATGTCTATACCCGAATGCAGCTCGGCATTAAGATATGCAAGCAAAGCATATCCCAAACCTCCGGCTGCACCTGCCCCCGGGCTGAATGCCAATTCAGGAGTGGCACGTCCGGCTTGCTCGGTCTCCTTTGCAAAAGCACGCAACTGCTCGTCGAGCAACGCCACTTGCTTGGGCGTAGCGCCTTTTTGTGGAGCAAAGACATAGGCTGCACCATTCTTGCCAAACAGAGGATTGTTGACATCGCAAGCCACAATCATCTGGCATTTCATGTCAAGGCATTGACAATCTCTCAAAGCCTCAACCATGCCACGTCCGCCATCGCAGGTAGCACTACCGCCTATGCCCATTACGATTGTTTGGCAACCGCGCTTCACGGCATCGGCTATCATCTCACCCACACCATAAGTAGTGGTCTTCATTGGGTCTCGTCGTTCCTGCGGCACAAGCGTCAGTCCGCTTGCTGCCGCCATTTCCATATAGGCGGTCTTGCCATCCACAGAAATTGCATATTCAGCCTCCACCCTATCCATGAGAGGGCCGTGCACTTCAATGGCGACACTCCTTGTGGGCAACATCTGTCGCACACATTTCACCAGGCCTTCACCACCATCGCTCAAGGGAATCTGCACAACCACGGCATCCAGCCAAGCTTCACGCACGCCCTGAGCGCACGCCTCGCATGCCTCCTGTGCCGTGATACATCCCTTGAAAGAGTCGAAAGCCAATACTACCTTTTTCATTCTATTTTTTCTCCAGTTCCTGCAAGCTCTCCATCTTCTTCGATTCAAGAAACTCGTAGATGCCGCACAAGTGTTCGCGCACTCTGCCATGACCGAATTCGTACACCTTGCTGACAAGACCGTCAAGGAAGTCGCGGTCGTGACTAACTACGATGAGCGTGCCGTCGAAGTCCTGCAGGGCTTGCTTCAGCACATCCTTAGTCTTGAGATCCAGATGGTTGGTAGGCTCGTCAAGGATGAGCAGATTGACCGGTTCGAGCAGAAGCTTGAGTATTGCCAAACGTGTGCGCTCGCCACCCGACAACACCTTCACCTTCTTGGTAGAGTCTTCGCCTCCAAACATAAAGGCACCCAGCAGGTCGCGTATCTTATTGCGGATTTCGCCCTTTGCTACATCGTCGATAGTTTGGAACACAGTCAGTTCACCGTCGAGCAGCGAGGCTTGGTTTTGGGCAAAATAGCCTATCTGCACGTTATGTCCAAGCTCCAGTTTGCCCTGATTCTGCAACTGCCCCATAATGCACTTCACGAGCGTCGACTTACCCTCACCATTTCTACCCACAAAGGCTATCTTGTCGCCACGCTCTACGGTGAGGTTAACACCGCTGAACACCGTCTTGTCGTCGAACGACATAGCCACATCGCTCATCTGTACAGGATAGGCACCGCTGCGCGGACTTGGAGGGAACTTAAGGCGCAGGTGGCTTGTATCCTCCTCGTCCACTTCGACAAGCTCCAGCTTCTCAAGCATCTTCACACGGCTCTGCACCTGAAAAGTCTTTGAGTAAGTGCCCTTGAATCGCTCGATGAAGTCCTTAGTCTCGGCAATCATCTTCTGCTGCTCCTCATACTTCTTCATCTGCTGCTCACGACGCTCCTTGCGCAGTTCCAGATACTGGCTGTAAGAAGTCTTGTAGTCGTAGATGCGACCCATAGTGACCTCAATGGTGCGGGTAGTAATGTTGTCAACAAACTTGCGGTCGTGGCTGATTACCACCACAGCCTTCGAACTGTTGATGATGAAGTCTTCGAGCCAACCTATCGACTCGATGTCAAGATGGTTGGTAGGCTCGTCGAGCAGCAACACGTCGGGCGACTTAAGAAGCAGTTTGGCAAGTTCGATGCGCATACGCCAGCCACCCGAGAATTCGCTTGTGGGGCGGTTGAAATCCTCACGCTCGAATCCCAGTCCAAGCAGCGTCTTCTCCACGTCTTCCTCAAAGTGGGTCATGTCGATGGCATAGAACTTCTCCGAGAGAGTCGACACCTTCTCTATGAGCTGCATATATTCTTCGCTCTCGTAGTCGGTACGCACGGTAAGCTCATTGTTGATACGGTCTATCTCGGTCTGAATCTCGTGCAGATGGGCAAAAGCCTGGCATGTCTCGTCAAAAACGGTGCGTCCGTCTTCGGTCATCAGATGCTGTGGCAGATAGGCCACTACGCAATCCTTAGGTGCCGAAACCGTACCGCGCGTAGCCTTGCGCACGCCAGCTATAATCTTGAGCAGCGTACTCTTGCCTGCGCCATTCTTGCCCATAAGGGCTATACGGTCCTTCTCGTTAATCTGAAAAGAAATATCCTTGAATAAGGTGGTGCCGCCAAACTCGACGGTCAGTCCATCAACTGTGATCATATCTGTTTATTAAGCTTATAGTGAAATAACGCTGCAAAATTACCTAAAATTTTTCAAATTATCCACCATATACAAGGCAAGCTACTCCACCGTTACGCTTTTTGCCAAATTTCTTGGCATATCAACGTTCAGTCCCTTGTCCACAGCCACATAATAGGCAAGAAGTTGTAAAAGCTCAGTACTTTCGTCAAGTACTGGAGTAATCTTCGTAAAGTACTGCAGTAATCCCGCCCAAGTACTGGAGTAATCTCACGAAAGTACTGAGCCAAGACTTCAACAAATCCAGCAATGCGACAAAAAAACCGACTGACATTTAAGCATCAAGCCTAAAGTCAGTCGGTTTTAGTCTGTTAAATATGCGCTACAGCTTCTGCCAGCTGCTCAAGCGCCTGACGAAGAACAGAGCGTGGAGAGCCTACGTTAAGCCGCATGAAACCTCGCGACACACACTCCTTCTGGTGTAGAGGCGTGGCGTAAGGGTTGAGCGCAGTATCGAAGATTTCGCCATCATTGAGCGCCAATCGGGCTTTGTTGACAAAGAGGTCCTGAAGGTCGTCGTGGTTAAGACCCAACGGACGGCAATCGAGCCATACGAGGAATGACGACTCTGGACGTATGAACCTTATGCCCGGAATGTGCTCCTTGAAGTAGGCTTCGGCAAAGAGTATGTTCTGCTCTATATAGTTCAGCATCTGACGTCGCCACTCTTCGCCCTGGCTGAAGGCTGCTATCGTGGCAATAGGGGCAAATATGTTGGGCTCGTTGAGCTCGTTGGCCTCCATCCATCGGTAGAGCCTATGGCGAAGCTGGGGGTTGGGCACGATAGCGTAAGAGCTTACTATGCCAGCCATGTTGAATGTCTTGGTGGGAGCCTGAAACGTGATGCTTATCTCTTCAGCCTCCTTGCTGACAGTGGCAAAGGGGATGTGCTTGTGTCCGAACAAGGCAAGGTCGGCATGTATCTCGTCGCTTATCACTATCACTTTATGCTTGTGGCAGATCTGTGCCACGCGTTCAAGTGTGTGCTTGCTCCACTGTATGCCTCCGGGATTGTGAGGGTTGCACAAAACCATCATCTTGCAGCCCTTCAGAGACTGCTCCAGACTGTCGAAATCCATCTGATAGAATGAGCCTTCAGCCGACTCCTTGAGCGGACTGAGCACAACTTGGCGGTCGTTGCCTTCTATGGTCATGCGGAAGGGATGGTAAACGGGAGTCTGTATCAGAATCCTGTCGCCAGGCTGCGTCAGAGCATTTATCGCCATGCCTATGCCCTTGACCACTCCCGGCACATAGGTCATCCATTCCGTCTTGACGTTCCATCCGTGATGATCGGCAATCCATCGGCTTACGGTAGGCCAATATTCGGAGGGTTCGACAGTATAGCCTACGATAGGATGATGCAGACGACTCTTGATGGCATCAAGAATGAACGCGGGGGTCTCGAAATCCATGTCGGCCACCCATAACGCAATCAGGTCGTCGCGTCCATAACGTGCCTTGAGCACCTCGTGCTTAAGGTCGCCCGAACCAGAGCGGTCAATTATCTTGTCAAAATCGTATTTCATAAATGTTTTTCAATAATTATAGATTACGAATATAAATTTATTGTCCAAGAGCCTGCACAATATCCTCATAGAGGTCGTTGACATCTTCCAGACCCATAGAGAGACGGATAGTTGTGTCGAACACATCCATCTTCTTTTTTTCCTCAGGAGTAAAATTGACAAAAATCGTGGAGTAAGGATGTATTGCCAACGACTTGCTGTCAAACAGATTGGTAGCCCTTCGGATTAGGCGCAGGCTGTTAAGGAAGTCGTAACACTTCTGCTCAGTCTCGAGGTCGATGGTGAGCATGGCACCGAATGGTTTCTGGAGTTGGAGTCCAGGATAGTTGACACGCTTCACCTGTGGAACCTGCTGCAGGAGGCGTGCAAGGTCGAGAGCATTCTGCGCCTGCTTGTCGTAGCGCACCTTGAGCGTCTCGAGTCCTATGGTCTGCATGTATGCCACCTGTGGCGTCATGTATGAACCTATATTGAAAAGAAATTCCATGCTCATACGTCTCTTCACCTCGGGGAATGTGCCGTAGTCGAGAATCAGTCCGCCAAGCGACGTGGCTCCTCCGCTAATGTATTTTGTGCTCGACAGCACCTCTACATCTATACCCAACTCTCGGGCGTCGACCTCGGTAAAGGGTATAGATGTGGTGTCGACAATCAGAGGCAGACCGCGCTTGTGGGCTATCTCAGAGAGCTTCTTGATGTCGACCATCTCAAGCTGCGGATTGGTTATGTATTCGGCAAAGATGAGACAGGCGTCGTCGGCTATTGTCTTGTCGAGAAGGCCCAGATTTGAAAAGTCGGCTATCTGCGCCTTTACGCCCAATCGTGCCAGAGTAGTTGTTATGAGCGAGAAGGTGTTGCCGAAAAGATGGTTGGACATGACGATGGTCTTTCCAGCCTCAGCAAACACGAGCAAAGTGTGGAATATGGCAGCCATGCCTGTGGTCAGGGCAAACACATTGTCGGCATCGGAGAGAGCCTTGACGCGGTTCTCAAAGTAGGTTACGGTCGGGTTCATCACGCGCGAGTAGTCGGGTTCGGACACACGGCCAGCGAATGCCTCTGTCATAATCTGGGCCGAATCGAACTCGTAGGCTACCGTGTTGTAGACAGGGAACGATAATGCGCCATAAGCGTCACGCTTCTGAAAAGGGGTATGAATTGCCTTTGTTTCTTTTTTCATTTTTCTATTTATTATGTTTTTCTTAGAAGACGGTACAAAGATACAAAAACGCAGAACAAATACAGCTTGCCATCATAGATTATTGTTCGTTTGTTAAAACGAAAATTAGAAATATTGTAGTCGAATAGTGTAGATGTACATTATACGATACTTTTTCTTTATTCTTTTTACTTCTTCAACATCCTACGCGACTTTTCCTTGGCGAAGGCCTGCATATCTACAGCCACATCGTCTTCGTCTACTATCTCCACGCCTGTCATAGTTTCTATAACGTCTTCCATTGAGACTACGCCACGCAGACAGCCGTATTCGTCGACGATTATAGAGATATGCTCGCGCTTCTCCAGCATCTTCTCCCATATCTGATATACCGAGTCGTCCTCGTTGAACGAAAGAATCGGACGCATGAGGTCGGACAGCTTTGTAGCGAACTTGTCATCCGACAATTGCTTCAGCACCACGTCCTTCAGCACATAACCTATGATGTAATCCTTGCTCTTGTCGTAGACTGGTATGCGCGAGAAATTCCAGGTCTGCTGCTCGTAAAACTCCTTTATGGTAAGGTTCACGTTGGCTGACTCAACCACGACGGAAGGAGTCATCACCTCTCTTGCCTTGACTCCAGCCAGACGTATGCAGCTCTTGATTATCTTGCTTTCCGACTCTCGGAATACGCCTTCCGTAGTGCCTACATCAACCATTGCCGACACCTCCTCTCGACTCACGGAAGCCTGATGGTTCTTAGGAGTGAACACCTTCGTGATGAGTTCGGAGAGCAGAACCAAGGGATATGTGATGAATATGAGCACACGGATTATCTTGGTGGATGGCATGGCAAGCGAACGCCAATACGAGGCTCCGATTGTCTTTGGGATAATTTCGGAAAGCACCAGAATCAATAGGGTCAGAATAGCAGATATCAGTCCGAAGTATTCTTCGCCAAACAGCTTCATTGACTCCGCACCTACGCCTGCCGAACCGATAGTGTGAGCAATGGTGTTGAGCGAAAGGATTGCGCCTACCGGACGGTCTACGTTGTTCTTGTACTGTTTCATCAAAGAGGCAGTCTTGTTGCCTTGACTCTCCCTCATCGAGATATATGACATAGGGGTTGAAAGGAGTACCGCCTCAAGGACGGAACATAAAAAGGAAAGTGACAGAGCACCTAAAAAATATAAAATTATTAAGCCCATTAAATATATAATTCGTTTATAATAAATTGTCTGAATAAGGGGTGTTTAGACAACCTACTATAAACGAAGGGCTTTGTGATGTATATATAGTCGATATTTCATTTACAACACAAAGATATCGATTTTGTTACAATCTTGCAGTTTTAGCCATCAGATATTGCAATTCTTTAACTAAAAAGCATTAATTTTTATGTTGTGTTTGCTAAATATGCAAGACTGTAGGATTCTAACCGACGAAGGGGAAATCCCAGCTTGAAGTTATCGCGCCTCCTTTGTACACTTGGATAAGCCTTGCATCATGAATATTACAAGTATAATAGTTTTGTGACTTCTGCAGGATTGAAAGCCCACTCGTAGGTATAGACCTCATCGGCTTCCTCTGCCGATTCGGCAACAGAGAGTTTTTGAGCCATTACCTTCATGTCGAGCAGCTCGCCTATAGAAAGCTTTGATTCAAGTTTGCCCAACAAAGCCTCAATGGATTTGCAGTCTGCACCATGCACAGTCTGCGAGGTAAAAGGCATTTCAAGCCATATTATCTCACGCTTCGCCACATCAAGCACCCCGAATACAAGTCCCTTGGAGAGATTACCCTCGCTTATGCGAACCATATGCTGTACGCACGACGGATCGTATGCCACGCCTGTTGCTTCAGATATTTTCATCGGGAATGCCGAATCCATCCACCCCACGACGAGGTTTGGCGAGAGAGAGCCACAAGAGTATGCATTACATGTGAAGGTGACATACTTAGCACCAGCAGCCTCAATTTCGGGCAAAGACAGCTCAATATACTCTGCAGTACCAACCATCTCTGGAATGGAACGGATGTCGCCCGAGTGTTTTGCGCCGACACAATCGAGATTGAAGTAAGCACACTCAACTATCTTGTTATTTGGATATGCAATCCTACAGCTCAAGTCCATGTCAAGGTACTGGGCATGAAGCCCCCTACCCCATTGGAGGAACAGACGGACCGAATCGCCCTCTACAGGGAAGCGAGTACCCATCAAGGCACAGGAAGCGTCTTGAATGGTAGTAGCACGATCGCCCACGCTAATGGGGATGTTGTAGAGCATAGGGTCGATGAATATGCTCTTTGTATCAGTCTTCTGAGCAGCAAATCGACGCTCCATCGAATCCCGATATATGACATTTACGTCACTCACCATCGTTTTGAGAGAATCTTCGTCATATAGAGCCAGCAGCTTGTTAGCCTTAATACGATGTGTGACTCCTGTTATTGGACGAGCCACACGCACGGCATTTGGGTCAAAGTATATTTCTGCGGCATTTCCTAACGATAGCAGCAAACGGGCTGGCAGTTTGTCTGCAATCTCGTCGAATGCAGCAAGCACCTTATTGCTGCCGAAGCGCAACATCGTAGCAAACAGGCTGCGAGCAAAGAATCCAGGACGCTCTTTGAGCAAAGAGAGTGTTGTGGCAGCATCATTCTCTGAACAGGCTTTGTCAACACGTCCCTGCCATGTAGAATAATCCTGTTTGTAGAATACATCAAGGATTTCGGCAAGATGCTCCATTCCTTTCCTACGAGAATATTCACCCATACGTAGGGCACGAATCATGCGCACCCACATGCCACGTTTGGGGTTCATGTTCTCAGCAGCCTGCTTGGCAGTCATAGGTAGCGAGTTCATCCAAAGTGCAACACGCAAGCAAGCCTTTCGGTCGTACTTCAACTTTAGTTTCTGCTTCATGCCCTTGGCTGCATCTGCACCCCTGTCAAGAGGGCCTAACATGTGATAGTACATCTTTCGGGCATGAGCAACAAGCGTCTTTGGCTCAATTATCTGGACAAAGCCAGTCTTTTCATACCAGAGATAACGCAGGATGTCTGTCGGAGTCTTCAGCAGAACAGAAGCCTCTTCCGCCTTATCCTGTGACACCAAGGTCTTGATGACAAGCATGGCAGTTTCCTTCATGGTGATATTGACATCAGCAGGAAAGGCATATTGTTTGAGCAAATGTTCTAAAGAGTCCTTCTGGGTAGCATCCAATGGCGTAGCAGACGACAAGAGAGAGTCAAAGACTTTCCTCATATCAGAATCTGTGAACAAGCGAAGTTCCTTCAACTTGCTTCCCTGACCCTTATATACAAAGTCGGCAGTATGGAAAGGAGTGCCACAGAATGGACATCCGTTATATCGCTCCAAAGGGAAGGTTCCATCGGGGATAAAGTGGCCACATTGAAGAGTCGTACCCTTGAATCCAGCCTCCACTCCACCAAATATATTAGCTATCCAGGTTTGTAAATGATCGGCACAAGATTCGCCAGTAGGCATGCTCCATCCCTTGACGAGCGGAGCCCAGTTGAGGTCAACACCCATCACGTCGTTAATACACTCTGTGATTTCTGCAAGAGTGTCTGCTGAAACTGCGTTTAACGCATGGAGCAGTTCCTCGCTAACGCAGAAACCATTCTCCTTCAATCGAGCCACAAAAGCCATTACGGGAACTGTGACCTCAGAGTTATTGTTTATCTCCTCGCGATTGATGTCGAGGCAGACAGCACGATAGCGCAATGCAACTTTTGTCAAAGTCTTGTTCATAGTCATAATAATTTAAAAGGTAATTGGGAAACTGTTTTGATGACCCGGCATAGCACAAAAGCCACCCGTAAATACATTTTTTGAAGTAAGTCTCTCTTAGACCTATTTTGGGGTCCGGGTCGGAGTCGAACCGACGACACAATAGGTAGTATGTGGTAATTGGCCTTCTGCAATAGAGGAAATGTTATCACAATTCTATTTACTCTACCAACTGAGCTACCGGACCAAAGGTAAGAAGGAAATTACAGTACTATTGCTACACCTTTACGGCACATACCTCCACGAATGGATTTTCAGGTACGTTATGCTTCGGAGTAAGAACTATTTGGTCCTTCTTCTTTTCTGAGTGCAAAGTTATAAGTTTAGTACGCAATCTTTCTGCGTAACTGAAAAAAAGTGTATCTTTGTAAGAAATAAATTATATTTCTCGATAAAAAGTCGAAGCAAAAACATTCATTATGCCAGCAAACAAGAATGCTCTCATCAGATACAAGACAATCGACAACTGTCTTCGCAACAGATATCGCCGTTGGACACTTGAAGACCTCGTAGGCGCATGTAGCGATGCGCTTTACGACATGGAGGGTATTTGCAAGGGTATCTCTGTGCGTACTGTCCAAGGTGACATTCAGATGATGCGCTCTGACAAACTCGGATATAATGCACCCATAGAAGTTTATGACCATAAGTATTACAGATATGCAGACGAAGACTATTCTATTGCCAATATGCCTTTGTCGCAAAACGACTATAATGTGATGCAGGAGGCGGTGGACATGCTTCGTCAGCTGGAAGATTTTGACCAGTTCGCCGAGATGTCAGATGTAGTACGCCGTCTGCAAGACAAGCTGGCAATCAGCAAGGACAATCGCAAACCGGTTATACACTTCGAAAGTGCACCTGATCTGAAAGGATTGAAGCTGCTTAATCCTATATATAATTATATTGTACATAAGCAGACTATAAGAATCATGTATCAATCGTTTAACGCAACCGAACCGACTGAGTACATTTTCAGTCCATATATACTGAAGGAGTTTCGTAACCGCTGGTTTGTATTCGGGACAAAGATTACTGATCTCAGAATTTACAATCTGGCATTAGACCGCATCATTAGCGTCGAGCCATGTGAAGCTCCTTATTACGAGAATCAAGAGTTTGACTCAGAGCATTTCTTCGACGATGTTATAGGAGTAAGCAAGAAACTGCACGACATTCCCCGATGTGTCAGGTTTTGGGCAAATGCGGAACAGAGCAAATACATCAAGACCAAACCGCTTCATCCCTCGCAAAAGTTGGAGAATGAGAATCAAGAGGATGGCAGCTGTATCTTTCAGATTGAAGTCTGCATAAATTTCGAAATGTATTCTGTCTTCATGAGCTACGGCCCAGGCGTAAAAATCATTTATCCTCATTTTGCCGTTTCCTATATGAAAGAAAGACTTAAAGAGGCAGCAGCTTTGTACGATACTAAAGAGTAGATTTCTAAAAGCCGTAAAAAGAATCATAAGCCTGGCACTCTGATGAGTGCCATATAGCAGACCGTACCTGCCACTATAGACCACATCAGGTTTCTTCTCCACACATGGACGAGGATGGTGAACACCACGGCTATCACCTGTGCAACATCACCCCACGCCAAGGAATGGACGGTACGGAGGCGAATGCCACGAAAGGGACGAAACGTGTAAGCATAGTGGCTGCTACGCCAGCAGCTATCAAGACGATATCCTGCCATTATAGGCAGGGAGGCACGGAATGCGTATTGTAATGCCGTTGTCCTTTTTCCCATCATTATATGTAATTTGGAGCAAAGATACAATAATATGACGAGTCTGACAATACCAAAAAGTAATATATCGGCACAAATCCTTGTTATTGTCATTCTGACATCTATCTTTACTCATAAGTAGGTATTTTAGGAGGAATACCGATTTTTGATGATGCCTCAAATTTGAAGACTTGTGAGATAATGCTTATTTTTGCACTCAGAAAAAACGATATATAAGTAACTGTTCAAAATTAATTTTATAAATATGAATAATTCACGAATAAGTTC
>OGKS01000482.1_pt1 | contig 22064 bp, 20 predicted proteins | sample 1572491 | NCBI WGS metagenome assembly OGKS01 (sample SAMEA2582153, study PRJEB24529) | metagenome | biome: Human gut stool | place: China | collected 2011
CGTGGCAGTTCGACACCAAATATTATCTTATAGTTAAGTCCCTTTTCGCGCATTGAAGCACTTACAGGACCGTTCATTACACCACGCAACGAACGCTTTATCATACGCAGTTGCTCAGCGAGTTGTGTATTATCTATTGTCATTTTTTCTTTTTTAGTTTTTGCAAAGATAAGGAGAATATACAAATGTGCAAATGTGAGAATGTGCAAATGGTCGCTTTTATTTACTCCTTACATAAAGAGCGAAAATTAAAGCATCCATTTGCACATTCTCACATTTGCACATTTGCACATTTCCCAAGCATTTGCACATTAAATAGGTCTACTCTACTATCACCTTTTGACCATTTACGATGTAAATGCCAGGTGCGAAACCTTGTAAAGCGGTAAATCCTTCAGGCACTTGTACCGTGCGAACAAGCGCACCAGCGGTGGTGTAGATGCGGACGATTTGTGCCTTACCAGCACCTATACCAATCTGACCTTGACCACCTTGAGCTGAGAAGTGAGCCTCGCTCACAGCCTCGTTGATTTGAGTAGTAGTGGGGTCATAACCATATTTATTGTCGAGGAAGGCTACACGGCGTTGAATCCAACTTTCGATATAAGAAGCTGCAGACTGTAAGTCACTATGGTTCTGTGTCCAACGATTTTGCTCACGCATATCAGCTTTACTCTCTTCGAAGAGTGAAGCGTATGTAGCTACGCGGTTGGCAATCGCATCTGCATCAAACAACTTACTATTACGCAGCTCAGCATAACGTTCCGTAAGGTCAGCCTTCCAATTATATTTACTGCTCAACTTCAAGCGAAGGAAGGGAGTAAACTGGCCATGTTCGTTTTTGTTGATAAACTCGTCAAACTCTTGATTAGCCCCTGTAAGGCTGGTGCTACCGTCCCAACGTTGGCCTAATGTGCCGTCTAAGTCCCAAGGCGCAATGGCTATCTTTCCGCCCTCAGGTCCTTGCTTGTCGTATACATAGAAGAGCATATTCTTACCATGATTATCACTGGCCATGATGAGTTCGAGGAAGAGGTAGTAATCACGCATCATGGGATAGTCGAAGTACGTTTCAAAGCCTTCATCGAAAGCGGTCTGTGAACGCACTGCAGCTACGTGGTTTACGGCATTGTAGAGCGGTTCCCAATCTACAGCCTCATCTTGATAGTCAGGATATTTGAACTCATAGCTACGCCATGTCTCATTGCCCAAATAGTTCTTATAGCTACTTGGAGCTTGGTAAGGGAACGTCAAGTCGCCTTGCTCATGTCCCATAAACGTCTCGTAGCTCCAACTGCTTGACTTATAAAGCAAGCCATGCACTTCGTCTTCACCCGTAGTAGACTCGGCTGCAGGCACAAACTTTTTCAGTTTCAACTGCTTTCGGTCCATCTTCTCAGTCATACAATAGATACCGTTGTGGCGGCCATTGAGTATCATCTCGACAAATTTACCACGCGTACCCGTACGCACTTTCTTCTCGCGATCAGCATAGTAAGGTTTTACGGCAAAGTCGTTCCAAAGGTCGGTACATACGCGGTTGCGCATACAAGCTAAGTCTACATACATGGCATCAAGTATCCAATTATTGTCAGAGCGCAGACCTAACAACTTGCGATCGATAGAATTACCTTCAGCGTCACGCAGTTTTACAGCATACGATTTCTTAGGATAGTTGGTAGAAGAGGCACCACGAATTTTAAAGTCAGCGTGATAGATTGAGTCTAAGCCTTCGTCCTTTGGGAAGGTAACACGGATGGAACCATTCGTATATCTTGTGGTAATATAATCGTCATTTACCTCAACCACGGGCAAGAAAGTGAAACGTAACGAAGCTGTAAGTTTGACAGAGCCATCAGCATTGCTCAACTCTATGGGATAGGTGCGATTGCAATTTACACGAGCAAAAGTGATATTGCCGTCAGCATCGGGTTCTGTCTCGTTGATAGTGAGCTTGTAGTCGTCAGCCGAAAGGGTCTTAGCCAAGGTATAACGGAACGAGGTCGTAAAGTCACCACCTCCACGTACCGACTCGGGCAGTGGATAATAATAGGTCTTATTGTACGACTCGTATGGCACTTGTTTATCACCCAACAAGAAGGAGTCGAGTGCCGTAGCGATCGACTTAGGTGTAAAGTCGATGCCGAGGTCTATGCCTTGCTGCTTGAGCAACTGGGCATGACGAATGTCAGAAGAGGTGAAGACGAAGCCTGAACCTGGATCGTTAATTGTGTAGAGTCCCACTTCACGTACATCACCCAACCATTTTACTTGATAATCGTTCCAACAAGTATATTCGCTCTGTGTATTGTCAGTAGCATTGAGGTTATCTAACTTTTGAAGCGTATAACCCGCATAATTATCGTCAACATTCCAAGCAAAGCCCCAGATGTTGCCTTGTGGCTGTCCCGAAACGACATTTAGACCTTCTGTTTCCTCTTTTTCTATTGCAAAGCTAGTAGATACGTACTGTCCGTCTTTGGTGAAGACTTGCACACCATTGCCGCTTTGTACAAAATAGAATTGAGTCTTATTGCTGGCATTAGTCTCTTCTGTTAAGCAAGTCGTGTAATTTTTATAACTTGTACCCACACCGACGTAACGACTGGAACGCAGATTGATGATAGAATAAAGCACTGGATCGCTGATATTAGTGGTATACACCACAGGCTGTGAGAGGTGGGTCAACTCCCAATATTCGTTATTTGAGTTGGTACCGTAGCTGCCACTGGTGTAGTTGGGGGTTACATCGCCACCACCTGCTCCACCAGTTTCACCAGCCAACACGTCGTTACCCTTTTCATCATAGATTTTAAAGAGTTCGTTATTGCCTGTACCATCACTATTATAAGTACCCAACAAGTAAGAACCATCGGTACGAAGGTTGAATACGTTGCCTGAGTAATTACTTTCAATAGAAGCATAGTTGCTACTATTGACTTTAATATTCCATAGCGTTTGGTAAGATGAGGTCGTAGTGAGCGTAAGACCTTTCGTCCTTCCATTAACGCGATTGGAAGTATTGGCCATGCGTTGTCCACTCTCTGCATTGATAAACTCGTAGCTGCTACCATTCGCACGAATGTACCACCAACTATCATCTGAATAGGTGGAAGTAGTAAGATAATACAACTCTGGCATAGAGTTGTGTTTAGCACCCAAGACTACCGAACCATAAGTATTGCTACCATTATTGTAGTACTTACAACTAAGGCGATATTTAGTTGTAGGATTAAAGGTGACATCTGCCCACGTCGCGCCATAGGCCACGAGGCAGAGTAACAGGAGTAAAACTCTTTTCATGTATAGAGGTTTGTTAGATGTTTTTCTGATTGAATGTCAAACGATAAGTTTAGCGCGGTAAAATTACGAATAAATAAAATACCATATAAACAATAGTCCGTTAAATTTTCAATTTGTCGGCCTAATTGGGGGGCGGGTTTGCTTACGCTCTGCTGCCGCGGGTTACAAACTCGCCCCCCAATTAGGCCATTTTTTCTCTGTTATCGATGTATTTGTTTTACAAGTGGTACCCATAGTTTTGCAAGCCCAAACGTTTTTTACTCAATCTCAACTACAACTAAAAAGGCGGATGCCCAAGACTCTCCACCTTGCACATCCGCCTTTGCCTATACCCATTCTATGAAGCTACTTCTTCACTCCGTACACCTCATAATCCTTCTTTCGTCTTTCTACTATCGGAGGATTCTTTCCGTCGTAGTACATATCAAACCATGTTGATGACTCTTTTGGTTTCATACTATCACTCAGCACAAAATGTTTGCCGTCCAATGACCGTTGCTGTATGTAATAATGGTGTTGTCTATATGCCGTCTTGATGAATACTTCTCTTGATCCCAAGAAGCAAATGTCATCGTACATCCTTATCTCTGCTTTTCTGTAAGTTTCACCTTTGTTTCTTCCACGTCTCATATGCACTCCACCAATCTTCAGAAAGTTCATGAAACCGATGGTGACAAATTCTGGCTCACGGGTAAAGCATGTCATATTCTCCAAATATACCCAGTATTCCTTGCCTTGCTCCGTGAAATGAAGCAAGGCATTGTCCTGCAGCTCAGCAAATTCATACGTCTGTTCTGGCTTTTCCATTGGTTTGTACAGCTCTGTGCGTACAAGGTATTTGCCTTCTCTGTTTTGCACTACTCTTATACCGTATGCCTGAGGATATATCTTAGCATAACTGCCTAATGCCTCCCATTTGTCCAGCCTATGTCTTCGATAATACACTTGATAATTGTTTTTCGTAACGCAGGTGACTCTCAGATTAGCAGGTTCTTTATAGTCAGCTAACTGTGTTTTACCATCGATGTGGTCTATCTCTATTGCTGGTCTGAAAAAACGTATATATTGTTTCTTTTCATCTTCAAATTGCTTGTTCTCTTCTTCCCATGTGTTTCTCTTTTCTACTAATTCTTCTGCGGTCATAGGGTGTAACATGGTATCCCAAGTCTTGCGCCATGCCAGCCCTCCTTGCTCGTCTTCCCAAATCGAAAGTTCATCGATTTTCTCCTTGAACCTGTATAGCCTGTTTGGCTCTGATGGCTGCACAAAGAAATTGCGGAACCGCAGCCCTTCGTCTGTCCCATTGTCCAACTCATTCCGCAACACGAAACAGTTCTCGTCCATCTGACGTGTCTTTACTCTCGGATAGAGGCGCAACCCGTCTGTAGTGGAAAACTCTAAAAAGCCATGCTTCTCGATTCTCGGTCGCTTGAAGTATCGCACACCATTGCGCAAATCAATCCAGGGACGTTCTCTGTCTATCTTCCGTCGAGAATACAGCTTGGCTATTCCGTATGCTTTCAGTTCTACCCTATTATATTCACAGGGTAGCACTTCCTTGCCGTCTTTATCCACAACACCCGACAGACCTTCCTTGTTGCCGACTATCTCGTAGCCGTAAGCTTCCTCCAAGTCCATACGTTGCCCCTCATGTGTCATCACGGTGATTAACTCTGTTCGTGCGTCCGAAGTAATTCTCTCTTGTTCGTTGCAAATAGAATAGGCTACGTTATACGGTCCTTCCACTTCCTTTGTCAGAATGCCTTTACCAGCAACACTTCCCTCAAACATGGCTTGCCAGTCTCTGTCATCTGATGGTAGACCAAACAAACGGTACAGCCCGATATTGTCCAATATCAAGCAATACTTCTTACCCTCAAACACACGCATGCCACGTCCTACTTGCTGCAGATACTTTGCCAACGACAGTGTGGGTCTCGCCAACTGGATAAACTCTACATCAGGACAGTCAAAGCCCTCTCCGAACAAATCAACGTTCACCAACACTTGTATACTGGCTTTCTGTTTCAAAGAGACATTGCAAGGCTTACTATAATAATCTCCTACACTTGTTTCCTTAAACCTTTCAATGATTGCCTGTCTTTCTTCAAGCGATGTCTTGCTGCTTATCGCCACTGCATTTATGCCATGCTGTCTGTACGCTTCTGCTATATGCTCCGCATGGGCTATGTCTATGGCGTAAGTGATGCCTTTCTTGTTTGCTGCATATCTCCTCACCGTATCGCAAAGCCTCTCGATGCTTGGCTGCACATTCAGCTTCTCACTCATCTCTCTCAGCGAGAAGTCTCCGTCGGCACCTCGTTTCTTCAGCGAGTTCACCAAGCGCCAGTCCTCGCTGTCCTCTCTGATGGACATATAGTCGTACAGCGATAGCCAACCATCGGCAATAAACTTCTTTGCTGACCACGACTGCAGCAGCACGTCAAACAGATCGGTGAGTCCTCGTCTGGTCAGTCGGCAGGGCGTGGCTGTCAGTCCCAGTTTCTTTGCCTCAGGATAAGCATCCATCACCTCCTTGTAGGTTTTCGCCACGGCATGATGCGCCTCATCGATTACTATCAATGATGGCATTTTCTCCATTTCTTGATAATGCCTCGACAGCCATTGTATCGACATTACTTTTATACGGGAATTGTCCGATAAAAGGGAAAGAGCAGTGCCAGAAGTAGAGAAGCTACTCGTCATGGTTTCAAGCGTTTCTCTTATCTGTTCTACCAATTCACGCCGATGCACCACAATCCACACACACGGATTCTTCACTCTTCCCTTTTCGTTTTTCACTACTTCGGTCAGTAGCACAGTTTTTCCCGTACCTGTCGGCATCTGCACCATTACAGACTGACACGACTTGAACGCCGTGTCAATCTTCCCCAGCATTTCTTTCTGGTAGTCGTAAAGTCGTATTTCCTCCATATCAACTTCGTCTCGGCAACCACATCGAGGGTATTTCTTTACGAGTCTTTGAATTAGCATTGGTGATGTCTATCAGTATCAGATACCACTGATCCTTTCCTCGACGCTCTCCAGATATGTAGTAGACTTTATTGGGTTGGTCTCTTAGTATCATATACAGGTCCAAGAACTGGAATATCCTATCATTTGCCACGCATTCCCGATGATGCATCGGTATGCCTGCCATATCTCTGTTTTTATAGAAATAATAGTTATAGCCAACTCTCAGCACGTCCATAAATCCTATATGCTCTACCACTGGACGCTCATCAAATTCCTGCATGGTGTACAGATTCACCCACGTGGTTTTGTCTTCTCCTGCGAACACGACCTCTGCTATATTGTCATCTGAGAGTTTTACGCTCTTCAGTCCTTCCAAGATGATATGGTGGTCATTATTGCTGATGGCGTACTCTCCTGTCAGATAATGCTCACAGACGTATGCGTCCTTGCAGTTGTATTCCTTTCCTCTGTTCTTGTTGACAGCGTAATAGGCGTATGTCACAAGGTATTCTTCTCCATTGATGGTTTTATAAATGCTGTTGCTCTGCTGTTTGCGTTTTTCCCCCGTAATATATTCTCTTCCATAGGTTTTCATTTCTTGCATCGAGCCTTGCGCATTATCCATATAGAGATACTGCTCCTTGGTGTCTACTGTCAGTGGTGACCATGGGTCTTTTCTTCCTACGTATTCAATGGCTTCATTTTTATTATTTAGCAGGTAGTACTTTGTTGTGTCACCTTCTGTCTGACTGACTAACTGCCAGTTAAAACGCATATCATCGTAGGTCTTATATATCCCATGCATATTGTCACCAATACGGATATAATTCCCGTCCTTTATATATCCAAACTTTATTTTCCGCATAATGTAATTAGATAATCGAAATAATCTAAAATGGCAATTCTCTTCTTGGAACGCCATAGTCCGTACAACTCTCCATGTCCTCTATCTCTTTCCATGCTTCATAAAGACTTCAAACAATGGAACAAATGCCATAGCAGCCTTTTTACCATCATTCCACGTATTCGGTCCTATCCAAGCCTTGTCGATTTCTTCACGCATGGTAGGAGTGAAACCGATAAAACTGTAGTTCTTCCATGACTTCACCGTGCACATGGCAGCAGGATACTTGTTGGGATAATTATTCTTAATGTCTTGCAGCATATGTCCAAGTGTTTCTGCCATACACTTGGCATGCATATATCGTTCTTCATCTGTCTCACTGGCTGCATAGTCGCAACAGTCTGTGTACCATTCTTCATGCGAAAGGTCACTCTCCACTACGTATTTACGGCTGTCAATGGCCTCTGACCAATAGGTCAGATAGCGAATTAGTACGCCATGAGACAATGCATTCAGCTCTTCTACGACTTTCCGTATTTTCTTGTCTAAAACTAAATCGTAATAATCGCCCTCGGCGTTGTAGACGAAATCGAATAAGTCTTGTGCATGTTCGTAGCTTTAATATTTATTTCTGTTGTCTTTCCTTTGCCATTTTTACTAAGGCATTATCTTCAGATAATATCTGTACATTATAATTATAAAGGAACACATTAGGTAACGATATAGAAAAAATGCCTATCTTCCTTTAAGATAGTTATATACATTTTCATCATCCACACAAGCGATATTTAATATAGGCACCCAATAGTTAATACCGTGTTTATGTTGCATCTCGTTAGCTTTCATCTTTATCATTCCTTTTATAGTATCATCATTAAGACCATATTTCTCTGCAGCCTTTATATCACTTGCCAATTCATTTATTTTGTCATCCGAATTTTCACGATACCGCTTTAAAAGCTCCAATTTCCCAAAATGATTTTTCAATCTGTTCCTTAGCGTTATGTCATAACCCAACGGAAAATGGATTTCATATGTTATATCCAAATATCCTTTGACTAATCTAGGGTAGGCATACAAGAACTGAATATCAGGTATGTCGTCAATGTAGAAATCTATAATGCTTCGCTTCCCGTTCTTTATCCAGTCATCATTTTTCTTGCTATTGCATGTAAAACAACATGGAATCAAGTTATATGGATTAGTACTGTATTCAGGAAAAGGTGTCTGTGGAATTATATGGTCAAGAGTTCCTGCTATTTCTAACAAACAATTGGGACATAGATTGGACATTCTATTATTCTCATCAGTAGTAAGTTCAATCCTTAACTCACAGAATGCCTTTGAATCATAGGAGTATAAATCTTTTAAGGCATTTTTTCTTTCTTCTGTAAGTCGCAAATGGGTAAGTTCCTCAAGTTTGTCTTCATTCAGCAAACGTTTGTACAGTCCAAAACGACGACGCAACTTACATTCAATGTTCTCTACGATACCTTTGGAGCCATTCCGTTTTCTTGAAAGCACATACTTATGAAACTTGTATGCGTTTTTTTTATACCTGTTTTTCTTCTTCATTGCCGTTTGGATATAAACTCCTTATAAACAATTCTATGCCTAAGCCCAATGGCAAGTCCTTGGATTTTACCTGCTCCAGCATTTGGGCGTATGACATACGACTTGCCATTTCTGCGATACGTCGTTTATAGTTTCTCTGAACTTCCCTTGATCCGAAAATATCATCTGTCAACATCGTTAAATCAGCACCGAAGGTCTCTATGCCAGGCTTCCTTACCACCGATATTTTTCCTTCTCTTTCCATGACATACACACAATCAGAAGATAATTCTCTTACCAACATTGGAGAATGTGTCACCATGATACAACAAGATTCATAGTCCTGCAACATATCGTCCAAAGCACAAATGAGTTCAGATATGGCGTTTGGATGCAAATGGGTTTCTGGCTCATCCAGTAGAATAAGAGAATCATATCTCATTTCTGCCTCTAGCATACAAAACAAATAGAACATGATACTCTCACCAGAACTCATTTTCTTCATCAAGTCATGAAATTTTGCTTTACAGAGCACATATTCATCACCACCTGTATTTTCAAAAAGTTTGGAAATAAGTTCTTCATTTACCAAATTCTTTAGAACGCGTCTCAAATGTTTTGCTCTTCCGAGTTGTGCCACCTTTTCGTATGCGCGTAATAATTCTGATGTCAAATCCTTTTTACTTTTTGGAATATTGACATCATCTTCCACTTGTTTTACCATACCACAATGGACATAGTTAAGCCGGGAATTGTTGTCTGCTTGCTTAAAGTTATCGAAATTACTTTCTGAAAATGATATGACCTTGCTCAACAATGGTTTTCGTGGATGAAAGTTTTCTTCTGATGCAGACGATAAATCACGTGGTAAGGTTGATATAAATAGTGTTTTTCCAACTCCATTTTTCCCTATTACCGCATATATTCTTCGTGAAAGTAGATGCCGTGGATGTCTAAATGAGAATTGGAAAGATACATCATTTTCTGAATATTTGGGTCGAAATGTGTATTCAAAGGAATATCTGTCTTCTATATCTACTCCTTCAAGAAGAAGACGCGCTTCTCTGATATTTCGCTCGGCGGCATTGTCTCTTACCAAACAACTGTAATATTGGGTATTCCTAAACTCATCATCTATTTGTGAAAATATGGCCACATCTCGCAATGCCACAAAAACAGACATATAGGTATTTGGACAGGCTTTCTTTATGCTAGAATAATACTCAGCCTTTTGTCCCAAAGTACAAAATTCTGGTGGTAGGTTTTGAAACACATCGGGTAGTCCATCATCTTTTACAAAATAAGGATGTTCCTGGCTACATTCTTTATTGCTCTTTTTCCTTACTAACTTAACCAAGCCAAATGAATACATATCCCTTTCCGCTAAATACAGGAACAGGTTGAACTGCACGTGTGCGTTGCCATCACTCCAACCATCATCTGATACTAATACGAATGCAGGATATTTCGGTGGTGCATTATGGGAAGATTTACGATGTGAATATCCACTTGGATGCTTTTCAACATAGAATGGAATTTTATTCCTCAGTATATCAGTTGTATCCATTTCTGATATCAAATCCATCACTCTATAATGCCCTATTCCTCCTTCATAAGTCGTAATGCCTAATTGTATACCATATTGTTCTATCTGGGCATTTATAACCTTAACGAGATGTAGACGATATTCTTCATCGGTTATGTATGTAGGATTGACGCAAGATTCCAAAAATGGAAAATAGAGTTTACTGTCTTCCAATAGCTTCAATCGTGTAAAGAACAGATTTTCATCATCATAGTCATCATAGTTGTCCACCCAATGCTTGTGTACATCGTCATATAGATTGTTATAGCGGTCATCCAAGGACTTCATGGCTCTCAATTCCCGAATGGAAGATAGGAACTCCATAATAGTATGCTCTTCTTGGAGTTTCCCGACTAAACCTGTTTCAAGAATCTTTCGTACTATGGTAAGGAATTGTTCTTTTGATAAGTTCTTCATAAGATTCTATTGCTTGGGAATTTTACAATATTCATAACCATTAATTCCACGTTTCTCTTTGCTAAAGCTAACTCCTACGCAAACAATTTCATGTTGCAAATGCTTATAAGAATCAGCATATCGTTTATCCTTTATCTGTTGCAATGCTGTTTCTGCACAAGATATGTTTTCATCTGTATATTTAAACTCAAATATATAGACAAATCCAGAGAGTTTTATCGTCAAGTCAATTCTACCATCAGATGTTTCTTTCTCTGACACTGGCTCAAATCCTAACACAGACGTTATTACATGTACTATAATGTAAAAATATGCTTCGTTGAATGCTTTTTTTCTTATTCCGTATGGGATACCGCTTACAACAGCTTCCAACGTTGTCATGAAGGTATCTATCTCACCTTTGGCAAGAGACCTTCTCATTAAAGAATAAGGCTCTGGTGTGTGTTCTTCTCGGAGATAAATATCAAGACACCTTTCTACCATGTGATTTACCGCATCAACAATTTCGCACATTGTTATAACTATGTACGAAGTATTTTCTCCTACTAAATTAATTTCCAATAGGTGATAATTATCCGATATGTATTGTTTAAAGTTTCTAACAAAGGATAAGAATTGATCTATAGATGAGAATTTAGAAGGAATGATATGGCATGATTTCCCTGCAATTAAATGTTCTTCTATGTTAGCTACAATATTGAACAAATAGTCAAATAATTCACCACCTTCCTTTAGTTGATATATGCCGCTTCTTTTGTTTATTTGTACATCATGATAAAATGTACTCCAATCACTATATCGTGCATCAATCCACTCACGAATATAGTCATTCAATTCTTTTTCCTTATCCACAGTCTTCATTATGTATTTTACTATTCAACCTCAGAATTTACCAACTCCAAATAATTTGCACATATATGTTCATCCAAGAAAAGCACTGCATTTTCAGTATCTACTCCTTTGACACTTCTATATTTGATTACAAGATACAAACGAATACACAACATTGAAGTATTACACTTTTCCAAACTTGTATAGAAAGCATGTTTAATGTCGTTTATTTTACTCCTAACATTATAATACTCTTATATCCTCCTTATCGAATTAATAAATATAACCATAATCCAAATAATCTTTATGCATTTTTACTATTTCAATATCAGAATCAAGCGCTTTAATGATTTTTTCTAAATATGATTTCTTAGTTCTATCAACATTACAACCAATTAAAATCCGTTTTATTCGAACAGTTAATTGGGGCCTCTTCTTTATAGTTCCTTCAACTTCTGGGCTTAAGAATCTTGTCTCCTGTTCGTAACTCCACATTTTGGCTTTTGTCTTTAACACCTCTTCTACAGAGGTGTTCTTACCAATTTCTGGCATTTTCTCAGAATACACTACTTCTACTTCCTTCCAAGTTTTTGAAGTAACCTCAACTTCTAAACAACACCCTTTATTTTCATTTGCATAGTGTGTCCACATCAACCCTATATTACCACTACGAGATAATGAACAAATATAAGTTTTCTTTTTCCCATTAACAATATTTTCCATCAACCCTTTTTCGATTTTCGGGTCATATTTATAATAACCTTCCATAGGGTCATTCATTTCACTATAAAGTGCACCATATAATTTTCGATCTATAATAATAGAAAGAAACCGTTCAAGATTTTCCAAAGAACGGTATTTATAAAATAGGCCAGGTATACTAAAATTATTCTCCATAAAATATAAAATAGCCAAAGTCTCAAAAGTAAATAATCGTCATTCTTATTGTTCAAACCAACAAATCACATAGGAATAATATGACATCAATAATCCCTAGTTATTATGCAATCTTTTCGCCTTACGAGGTACAAATATAAAGGAACAAAACTTCTATTAGGAGTTCTTTCTATAGTAAAAAATGAAGCAATAATAAACAAGTGGCAAATAGACATTATTTATGTACTACACATCAATTAACCGCTATTTATTTATCCTTTATACGCCCCATCCTTAGCCTCGAATATCACACTCGGCTCTATCACTTCCACCGTGTGCCATGCACCTTTTGGTATCTGGCATCCATACTTTGCCTCTGCTGGACAAAGGTGAATGCGTTGTACCTCGCGATACTCTACTTTCCGTGTTACATCTTGCGCATCTATAGCCATAGGCAAGGCTTCAGGTACATTCTTCTCGTATGTCACGACCTCCTCATATATCACTACATCTAACTTGCCACATAGACAGATTACCGACTCTGTTGTGTCTTCATGACGATGAATAGGTACAACCATACCAGAAAGCAATGCATTCAGCATACGCTGACTATTATCATCCGAAGATGTGCGCAAATCAAAACTTTGGCGCAATTTGGGGTTCATAGTGGCTTGCTCAAATAGCTTGCCTAAAAAGTCCTTATCAAATTCCATTGTCATTAATCATTTGGTAGGTGATGCGCCTTTCTTGGCACAAATAAATATTTGCAGAATTGCCAAACGGCATAAAGAAATCTTCTCATCGTTCTGTGACAATAACCTTAAATGTTTGGAATATAAGTTTGATATCATACCAAAACGAGCTGTTCTTCACATACTCCAAGTATAATTTTATCTTCTCCTGCATAATCACATGAATATAATAATCCTCAGGATCCTCTGCCTTTTCCATCAACTCATTCTCGTTTCTAAACTTAATACTTGCTGGGTCAGTAATACCTGGACGAACATCTAACACGTGCATCTGTTCGGGTGTCCAGTAATTCACATAATGACGCACCTCAGGACGAGGACCAACCAAACTCATATCTCCAATAAAAACATTTATAAGCTGAGGGAGTTCATCAAACTTATATTTACGGATATAATATCCAGAACGTGTAACACGAGGATCACGGCCACCAATGGTTACTAATGAGCCCTTATCTGCTCCTACACGCATAGAACGGAACTTGAATATTCGGAAATCTTTGTTTCCACGTCCCACACGCACCTGTCTATAAAACACGGGACCTTTAGAATCAAATTTGATCCAAATAGCCAATATTAGAAATAATGGACTTAAAACAATTAATCCACAACCAGAAGCAACTATGTCAAATAATCTTTTCATACTTTTAGGGTAAGAAAAACCTGAAGATAAAGATATTGTCTTCACCTCCAGGTCTATGATAATTAAAGATTAAAGTTCAGATACAATTTCTACAAAATTCTCAATTACATATTCCAAGTCCTCATCCGTCATCTTCGTGTTCAAAGGCAGAGTAATCTCATTCTCAAACATGTGGAATGCATTAGGAAAATCTTTGATGTCGAAGCCCAACTTCTTATAGGCAGTCATCATAGGCAGCGGTTTGTAGTGAACGTTGGTAGCAATTCCACGCTCTGCCATCTTTTCTATCACCTTGTTTGTTTCCTCACGAGTCTTGCCCAATAAACGAACCAAGTACAAGTGACCAGATGAAATATGCTCCTCATCATAATGATTCAGTACAGCCACGTTCAAAGGTTTCAAGGCCTCGTCATAACGCGCAATCATCTTGCGTCTACGCTCCAACATACCCTTATAACGCTGCATCTGCACCAGTCCGATAGCAGCCACCACATCCGTCATGTTACACTTATACCAAGTGCCGATAATATCATACTCCCAAGCGCCCAACTTCGTCTTAGCCAAAGCATCCTTGTTCTGCCCATGCAAGCTCAGCAACTGTGCCTTACGATAAAGATTCTCATTCCAAGTCTCACCCTCAATCTCAGGTACACCACTAAAAGCATTCTCGTCACACTTATCCAAGTCCTTCATCACCTTTTCTTTACCAAAAGGCAAATTCCATGTCAAAGCGCCACCTTCAGCAGTAGTAAAATTCTTTACCGCATGGAAAGAGAAAGAAGAGAAGTCAGCAATCGCACCTACCATTTTTTCCTTGCGTGATGCACCAAAGGCATGGGCAGCATCGCAGCAAATGGCAATACGGCCAAGCTTTTTCTGCAAATCCGTTTTCGGGGTAAAGAGATTCTTCTTACGCTCAACAATCGCAAACAAACGATCGTAGTCACAAGGAATACCCGCCAAGTCAACAGGGATAATAGCCTTTGTTTTTGGAGAGATAGCCGCCTCAACAGCCTCGTAGTCCATTTCAAGGCAATCCTTCTGTACATCTACAAACACGAGTTTAGCCCCCACGTGTTCCACAATCGAAGCACTTGCTGTGTAAGTATAAGCAGGCACAATCACCTCGTCACCTTCACCCACACCCAACAAGCGCAAAGCCATTTCGCCACAAGCCGTTTGCGAGTTCAAACACACAGCCTTGTCTACGCCAACAAACTCAGCTACTTCTTTTTCCAACTTCTTTGTACGCGGTCCAGTTGTTATCCAGCCAGACAAAATGGCATCACGCACTTCTGCAGCCTCAGCTTCCGTCATATCAGGCGGAGAGAAAGGCACATTACGCAATTTCATTGTCATAATATGAATTTGTTTATTTAAAACGTTACTCTTTCCTTCTTAAAAATCCATACACAAACTGCCACACATAGCCAATCATGCTATAGTGTGCCACATATTTGTATTTCCATGAATATTTAAAAGCGTTACCTATCACATGCAAACGCTCATACCATCGCCCTTTACCACGATTATAAATAGAAGAATCGTCAAACAAAGCACTTTCAATAGTACGTTCAGCATATGAGCTGTTAGCAAAAATCATCTTATCATGCAGTTCAACACCCAAATGTTTCACCGCTATTGTATTCAATACATCAACAAAACCATCTAAACGAAACTTTTTACACTGAGCGTAAAAATCAGTCCAAACTATTTTGTCTTGATTAGCTTTTATCCAACAAGCCCAATCCACAAAATGCCGAAGATTAATACCCTCCACCAAAAAATGCGTCAACGAATGATAAAGCATAAACAAGCCCTCCGCCTCTATGGGTAACACATAAATATCCGTACCATTCAGTCTTTCAAGCTTACTACCATCACCTATAACCTCCACCATATATTGATGCAAAGCCATATCCGTTCCTCCACGTCGAGCCGAAGTAAAAAATTGATGATTCTCAATCGTTAGTTTTTTATAAGCAATATGCGAATGCTTATACCAACCATCATCCACGACCAAGCTAGCCTTACGGGCTATATCATTTCCCTGTTTATATGCACATTTCCCATGAGAATCAATTAGGAAGCAGTCAAAGTCTCCAAACTCTCTATGCTCAGGTTTCGGATAATAGCGACTATGTGCCAAACCTTTAAAAACAATAGTTTTAATACCATGGTTCTTCCAAAGCTCCACAACATCCTTTGCCATAGCAACATGTTGAGCAAACATCTTCTCAACAAAAGATGTTTGAGCATACCATTGCATCAAGGTCATGCGATCAGGAAAACTCGAACACTCAGCATTCTTCTGCTTCAACAATTCCAAAGCCTCATAAGCCAATCCACGCACCCCTTGTTTTTTTGCAAGAAACAAAATTTCTCGCCAATCTACATTATTATCTAAAGCAATGATATTACGGTTTATCGAGATTGACAATAACTGTAACAATATTACGACTGAATTATTATTTGAAAAGAGTTTCATACTATTTTTATTCTATTCCATTGTTTACCGAACAATTCATTGCCATTTTTTGCCAATTCTAAAACCTTATTCCTAAGAACTATGTTTTGAGTCTCTTTGCTATACGACGTTTTTTTATCAAAAGCAATAAAAATTTGTTTATTATTGAACGTTTCATATAGTTTCATTATTCTTTCAACAGCCTTGTCTTCAATGTTTTTTAGAATCAAAGAGTCATGAAATAAGACTGGAATTCTTGTACTTTTAAATACAGACAAATCAAAAAGAACTAATCCACTGTATCTTGAACCTGTTCCCTCATCATCAGGACAATCATAGATATATCGTTTAGGTTGCAGTGTAAGGAGTGGAGACTTCTTCTTGTTGTCATACACCGTTCCATTATAATTTGAAATTTCTGCATTTAATAATTGCTGGATTCTTGTCAATATTTGTTGCTGCGTATTGTTATATAAAGCTTCTGCGTCCTTCTTTTCTTTTTTATACGAATTTTCTTTCTCGTAGTTTGATGTCGTTTCAACTAACTCCCACATTTTTTTTGCATTGCTGCTAATTGTTGAACTCCTATTTTTGTTGCGTTATTATCTTCAACAACCTCCTTAATTGACTCAAGAAGATTTCTTTCGCAGGTGTCCAATTTTGCTCTATAAGTTGTTAAAGAATCTACTTGTTTAGTCAACTCGTCAGCTAATACATTACATAATGAAGAATGGAAATGATTGATTTTTGCTATTTCCATGATATTAGTTTCGGGGAAAAACATCTTCAATTTAGCCAAATCTATAACACTATTTCGTTTTGATTGTTGCAGATTGTTTTGAATACGTCTTAGTTTTATATCTACTTTATATTTTATAGCTTGTATTTTTACAAGTTCTTCTTTGATTTCTAAAACTTTATGCAACTGCACGACATTAAGTGGGACTTCTCTTGATGTAAGTTCCACAGTCAAGACATCAATATCCTGTTGTAAGGACTTTATCTGCCCCTCAATTTTCTTAGCCTCTGTTTTATTCTTTACTCCTTTAATCAAATCTATAGATAAAGCTTTTTTTAAGACTTTATTACGTTCTGATAAATTTTTCACATTTTTCTCTAAAGTCTCTATTTCTTCATAAAGACCAAAAACCTTGACCAGTCGCATGATACCATTTTCCATGCTTTCAGACTGATGCTCTTGCAAAGGCAATGTTTCAATATAGTTTCCGCGATCATAAATGCGTGCAAATAATCCAATAAAGGTTCTTAGAGTACACCCAAAAACGTCCAAAGAATATTTATCTTGCAAAAAATCTCTGTATTTAGTAAGAGTCATTTCACTGCCTTCAATAATATGATAATCACTTGTACTTCTAAATACAGTGTCACTGTTTTCTGTTTTTCTTGCAAAATAAAAGTTCTCATTATCGAAAACAAAAGAAGCAAATATTGTATGATGCCCAACATTATTTACAATATCACTTTTACTTTGATAGTGATTACCTCCAAGCATATAATCAATAGCAAGCAACATTGTACTTTTACCTATAGAATTAGACCCTATGTCATCTCCAAGTACCACATTCAAACCTTGTTTAAAAGCTATTTTTTGTTGCTTAAACTGTTTACAATACAATTCTTTTATCATATTCCAATTATTATATGGTTTTTAATTTCAACTCGACCAATTGCATAAAGACAAGTTAGGGCTTCTATCATATCAACTAATTCCATTTTATGCTTTAGCTTATTTTGCAATATGTCAAGAGGTATTTCTCCCCCTTTTATTTGTTCCATTAACAACAGCATATTTCCTATTACACTTTGTGGAACAGAAACAAATTTATTTGGTAGTTTCATATACTTCACAATTTTGAACAAAATATGATATTATAATAGAAGCAGCAGTATCAGTACATGATGTCTTTGACTTTACCCAGTTTTTCAAGGTTTCGAATATTTGATCTTGATCCATCTTTTTCCTTTTACATCTTAGATATGCAACTCTCATTACATTTAATATTAATTCAGGGTCGGACTCAGTTATACTACATTGCTCTATAAAAAAATTATGAATAAACATAAAATATGAAATCACATTTGTCGTTATTTCATTTTTAAGAATCAAGTTGTTCTTAATCTTCGAATCTACACACACTGCTTCGTAACTCAATGTTAGCCCTTGCAAATCTGGTTCATTCAGATTCTGTAGCTTTATAAGAGCTGCTTTTATCTCATCTTCTAAACCCAATTCTGCCAATTCTTGTTTTACATTAAATTCTTGTTCAAGCTTTTTCTTTATGTTTAGTAGATTGTTGTATTTTTCTTTGGTCTTGTTATTGTCATAATCTTTATGGCAATTCTTACACAAAGCTATTTTATTATGCATAGACTCTGAATTTTCCCCATACAATTCAACACCATCCAAATAATACATATCATCCTTTGTTGGGTTACAAGGGAAGATATGAGCTATTTCAAAATACTTATTAACTTTTCTTTCTCCTTCCTCTATCAACTTTTTACCACATAAAGGACAAACATCATGAACTTCCCCGAGATAAAAAATCTCTTGTGCAGGTGTTGGATTTTGACGGTCTTTTTTGAATTTAGAAACTTTTTCTTCGAATTCTGTCATAGCCACATTACTATTTCTTTAACCTTCTACCAGTAAACATTCCCACTATCGTTCCCCATCCATACGAGATATGTACACAGAAAAACATTATGAACAATGGTAACAGATATTTCCGACCATGTTCTTTGGCAGCCATTACAGAAGCCAATAAGTCACATGTAAAATACATGCACAAACCAGCTAATAATGCAAAGAAGAAAGGCAACCATACGAATGACAATAACACACCACATATAATACCTGCCACAAACAATAGAGGCACAAGATGACGTAAACCTATTGATTCTCTGTCTACATAAAACAAATGACCTATAGATTCTCCGTTTGCATACATCTGCTTGCATGATGTGCGTAAAGTGGGACGAGCATAATATGAACTCACAATTTCAGGGTCAAAGTATACTTTATATCCTGCTTTGCGAATACGTGAATTATATTCATTATCTTCTGCACGAGGTAAATCTTCACGCATTCCCCCTACTTTTTCAAATACATAACGAGGAAATGCACCAAACGGAACAGAATCAACATAATCAGGCTTCATTCCAACCCTGAAAGCCGAACCACCAATACCAAAGCGAGAATAGTTCAAAATGGCATTAGTCTTTGCCCATAAACTTTCGTTAAAAGGAAGAATTATACAACGTCCCCCCACATTACCTCTTGCATTATCTGCTTCCAATCCTTTAATACACTTTTCTATATAATCTTTATCATATAATGCATGGGCATCCAAACGTACTATATAAGGAGCATCAGATGACTTTACACCTATATTAAAAGCAATTGATTGTATTCTACCTGGATTATTGAGAAATCGTATATTCTGATATTTACGTTTATACTCCTCCACGATATCCTTTGTACTATCCTTACTTCCACCATCAACCACCATCACATCCATATCATTAAACGGATATGACTGGCTAATGACAGAATCAAGACAACGGGCTATAAACTTCTCCTCGTTTAAGGTAGGTATAACTACTGCTACTTTATAATTCATATTTCAACGTTTTCCTAATAATAATCTGATTTTATGCTGTAAACTCACTGGAATAGAACTCCAAATCAAGTATGACAATTTGAAATCGTGTTTCTTCCAATACTGATTAACTTCCGCCCAATTCATTCTCTTTCTCCATTCAGAAAGGATAACACTACGTTTATCAGTATGCCTTGACGGATGATTCAGTGGCTCATTACCGTCTTTTATGTCTTCATATGATACAGTATATTGCTCTATACCACAAGATTCAACAACTGTTTTTCCTCTATCCGAATTGACTAAAAGACAGGATACACCTTTCTCTATATCTATTTTTTCTTTTAAATCAGCCCTTTTTCCTACTATACCCCAAAAGTCACCAATAGTAATATCTGCACCACGTTCAGGTTTTGCATAAGGACATTCATAGCAGGAATCTCTATAAGTCTCACCCTCGAGGAAATAAGTCATATACGAAGACAAACGATGATTTATCTTCTTTACACTACCGTCTTTATAGACTATCAAATTATTAAAAGTCCATCCCTGACCTTTATCTCTGAATAAGAAATCCTTTATCGAGGCTTTTTTGTATAGTTCCAACGAGGAGTGAAACATCTTAACATTAGGAACACCATGACAGATTACCTCAATTGTTAGCAGATTCTCATTACTATTTGTATATCTCTTAACAGCAGCCACTTGGCAAGGAGTTCCAGAAAAGAGAACTTTTCTTCCTGACTTTATAACATCTTTTACCGATTTATAAATGCCATTTGTATCACTCTGAACATATTTCGACCCATACATTCTACGCAACTCTTTGACATCATCTGTAAGAATATGACGTGGATTAAGGTCAGCATCGATAATACAACCTGCAACCATCCAGCCTTTAGAAATAAGATACTCTGCTATAGCTGCAAATACTCCACCAGACGATGACATTTTTATTTTATCCTTATCCGAACGAACAGCAGCAGAAGTTGATATTGGAGCTGTCGTTTCTATCGGATGCACTATTACACATTGTTTTGAGCACAACCCACAATCAATGCAATTAGAATCGTCAATAATAGATCTCTTATATCCAAGAGAATCCTCCGACATAGTTATGCACCTTTTGGGGCACACATTTTCGCAAAGGCCACAACCTGAACATTCTTTGCTTTCAAAATCTGTTACTCTTTGTTTTTCGAAAACCTTTTTCATTATAATGGTTTTATTATTTTATTCCATCATTTTTTACGACAAGACATTACAGACTCTTGTAAAAACCTCTTTGCTATTTCTCTTTCAGCAGTTAGTATCTTATCAGAATGTGTAAAGTCTAAGTTTATCTCTGTATTTGCTTCTTCACTTGGTTCATATCTCTCCATCAGTCCAAATTTCTTCAATAAAGAGATTACACGGCTACTCTGCGAATGTGCGGCACCATAATTTCTATCAAATACAAAGAAAGGAGTATGCAAGTTTATTGAGAAGGCTGTACCGTGAAAAGAGTCGGTAACAACAGCTACAGCATTATCTACCAAACTAAGAAACTCAAGTGGACCTGTAGGCACTACTTTTGTGGCATAACTCATATCCTCATGTTCATAAGGAATGGCAATAACGTCACATTGATATTTCTTTTTGAGATTGTTTATACAACACTTTGCTTGTTGAGATGGAGCATCAAGAAAATAAGCTAATATGTATTTATTCTTTTTTTCCTGTATTTCAAGTTTCTTTCTCCATGTCTCCCCATTCAGCAGTAGTGTTGGATCAAGAAGATGTAGGGCATCTCTACCACACAGTTCCTTTATTAACTTTACGCCACTATCCTCTCTAACAGAAAGATGTTTTACCTCAGAAATCCACTTCCTTAGTTTCTTCTCGTTATATTTTGCCACAAAGTCATGTCCCATACTTGTGGCAAATGATATACGCTTATCACGTGGAGCAAATCTAAGATAATACATAGGGTCAACATAAAGCGTTGTAGGATCCCACAGTTGGTCACTTCCTGCGATACATGCAACGGAATCTTTTGCCTCCTTTTGCAACTCCGACCATCCCATTCTCTCAGGTTGTAGATATTTTTCTTCAAATTCAGTGAACCTTTTTACTGAATCACCTATCAAGGTCTTCTGATATGAACTTTTGTATGCTTTTAGTGTTTTTGTGTCAACAGTAAGCAACGTTCTCCAT
>OGKS01000484.1_pt1 | contig 21998 bp, 15 predicted proteins | sample 1572491 | NCBI WGS metagenome assembly OGKS01 (sample SAMEA2582153, study PRJEB24529) | metagenome | biome: Human gut stool | place: China | collected 2011
TAGTCAACTATAAGTATGACTAAAAATAAGTAAGTCAACGTGAATTATAAATAAGTAATAACTGAGTCAACTCATATTATCAATAACACTTAGAGTGGGCAACTAAAATCATTAAACCACAAATAAAAGTTCTATTCAAAGCCTTTGGATGTTCGTTCAAAGCCTTTGAATGTTCGTTCAAAGCCTTTGAATGTCCGTTCAGAGCCTTTGAATGTGCGTTCAGAGCCTTTGAACAGACATTTCAAAAGCATGAACGGAGATTTTTCAACAAGAGACAGAACAAATTCATAAGTAACAGAAAACAAATGCGTAGTGCTAAAATAACTACTCATGGCTATAGGGGATGCCGAATAGTTACTAAAGATAATGTTTCTATTTAAATAACATTAAAAAGTAAACAAAAACTTGCATATTTAATAAAAACCGTGTTATTTTTGCAACCGAAAATGAAGAAACTGTTACACATATCGTTTACATTCTTTCTTGCCGTGGTACTCGTTATCATGGGAAGCGGGGTAACATTTCTTCATTGCTCATGTTCCGGCAAGACAACCGTGATACTGTCGCATACAGCACAGAACGGCGGTAATTCCGACACCACCAAAGGATGCATGAAGGTAACAAGCGTACAGCTATCGCCTACGACGCAAATGCAGCCAACAGTTTTCGACTTTCATGCCTTCCAACCTTTGATGGCGATTATTCATGAGTGGCAAATGCCTCATTTGTCTTTCATGGCAAAGAGAACACTGAGCAACATCATTCCCAAAACCGGATACAGTCCGCCACCAAAACTGTATCTCTATCTTATTGAAGTCCTTACCATTTGAACCTCCATCTTGCCAACATGATGAAGGTTAGCCCTCGCTATGCGCATAAACCTCATCAGAAATAAGATAAAAAGATGAAAAAGGACAACGAAAAATAAGATAACAATGAACACAAAACATACTTTACTTGGCATCGCCCTCATAATGCCACTGGCAAGCTTTGCACAGAGCGAAGAGCAACCCAACGAAAAGAAAGACACAATAGCCGACCAGGAGATTAAGGAAGTAACCGTGGTGAGCCGCAAAGCTGGTGTAAGTCGACTGGCTGGAGCCATCAATGGTTCTATCATCAACAAAGACGAACTCTTCAAGGCTGCCTGCTGCAACCTGGGCGAGAGCTTCACCACCAATCCTTCAGTAGATGTCAACTATAGCGATGCGGCAACAGGAGCAAGACAAATCAAGCTGCTCGGACTTGCAGGAACATACGTGCAGATGATGACAGAAAACCTGCCCAACTTCCGTGGCGCAGCAGCCCCATTCTCTTTAGGCTACGTGCCAGGCCCATGGATGCAGAGCATACAGGTAAGCAAGGGAGCCTCATCGGTAAAAGCAGGATACGAAAGCATCACAGGCCAAATCAACGTGGAATATCTCAAGGCAGATGCCGAGCCTGGCGTGGAGGCCAACCTCTATGGCGATACCGACGGAAAGCTGGAAGCCAACGCCGCAGCCAACGTACATCTCAACAGCAAGCTCACTACCGAGTTGCTTACACACTATGAGAACAGATGGGGAGCCAACGATATGAACATGGATGGCTTCAAGGATATGCCCAACATTCTGCAATACAACTTGCAGAACCGATGGATATTCAAGTCGGAACACTACATGCTGCGTGCCGGCATCTCGCTCATCAGCGAACATCGTCGTGGAGGACAGACACTTAAGGAGATGGACGATGACATGAAAAAAGCCATGGAGGGCAAAGAACTCTATGGCATAGACATCAAGACCAACCGGTATGAGGCTTACATGAAACACGCGTTCATTCTCAATAAGGAGCACGGCACCAATATTGCCCTCATGACTACAGGATCCATGCACCAGGAAGATGCCCTCTATGGACATAAGACCTACTACGTGAACGAGAAAAACCTGTATGCATCACTCATGTTTGAGCACAACTTCAACAAGCAGCACAACCTCTCAACAGGTGTGAGCCTCAACCACGATTACTTAGGACAGCAATATCGTCTCACCGATGACCAGACTCAAGCCAAGACAAGCGACAATGAGAAGGAAACCGTTCCGGGCATCTATGCCCAATACACCTATAATCTCAACAACAAGCTCATCATGATGGCAGGAATCCGTGCCGACCACAGCAATCTGTACGGCAACTTCGTCACACCACGTTTCCATGTGAAATGGCAGGTCAACGACATCATAGGCTTCCGCCTTTCTGCCGGCAAAGGCTATCGCTCAGTACATGCTCTTGCCGAAAACAACTATCTCTTGGCAAGCAGCAGAAGACTCGTCATCGACGACAACCTGAAACAGGAGGAAGCTTGGAACTATGGCATCAGCAGTCAGATAAACATACCGCTGTTTGGACAGACACTCAAGCTCAATGCTGAGTATTATTACACCAAATTCCAGAACCAGGCTGTCATCAACTTCGACAGCAATGTACACGAAGTACACATAACCAATCTGGATGGCAAGAGTTATTCGCACGTGTTCCAGATAGACGCCACCTACCCCATCTTCAAAGGCATGACCCTTACAGCAGCCTATCGCCGCAACTATGTCAAGGAAACCTATGACGGCATACGTATGGACAAGCCTTTGCTCAGCAAGTACAAAGGTCTGGTTTCTGCCTCCTGCAAGACTCCGCTCGGTCTTTGGCAGTTTGATGCCACCTTGCAGCTCAATGGCGGAGGAAGAATGCCACAAGCCTATACCCTTGCCAACGGTGAGCCTTCATGGGATCAGAACTTCAAGGCTTACACCTTGCTAAGTGCACAAATCACTCGTTGGTTCCGCCACTTCTCCATCTATATAGGAGGCGAAAACCTGACAGGTTTCAAGCAAAAGCACCCTGTAGTAGATGCCATGAATCCTTGGGGCAGCCAGTTTGACACCAATATGGTATGGGGGCCTATCAATGGAGCTATGGGCTATATCGGTATCCGTGTAAACTTCGGAAGACTCTAATCAAAAGGTGCTTTACCGACAGAATTCTCGCTTCGGGATAAGTAAAAACAAGAAATATTCATTATTAATTAAAGATTTTAATCATAAAAGAAAGGAAAAATTATGAAAAAGATTATGACAGTAACCGCCATGCTGGTATTTGCCATCAGCATGTTTGCAAAAGACATTAAGACTGTAGTGTTCACCACACTTCCACAGATGCACTGTGAGAACTGCGAGAACAAGATCAAGGGCAACCTGCGCTTTGAGAAGGGAATCAAACAGATTACCACCAGCGTACCCGACCAGAAAGTAACTATCGAATATGATGCCGACAAGACTACTCCAGAGAACATCGCCAAGGGCTTTGCCAAGATTGGCTACAAGGCAACTGTTGTAACTGGCGAAGCCAAGAAAAAAGGCTGTAGTGGCTGCAGCAAGAAAGCTGATGCAACTAAAGGCAACTGCTGCAAGAAGGACGGAGAAAAGAAAGCAGGCAGCTGCTGCAAGAAGAACGGCGAAAAGAAAGAAGGAAACAGCTGCAAGAAAGCTGAAGTAAAGAAAGAGGGCTGTGGAGGCTGTAGCAAGAAAGCTGAGGCAGTCAAAGGCAACTGCAGCACGAAGTAACGACAAGATAGGAGTAATACCTTTATTATAGAAAGAACCGTACTTAGTGTTAAAAGGACACAAAGTACGGTTCTTTTTTATTTCAATAAACTGACTTACTTACATTACCCCAGTTTCTTTGCCTTTGACACATGAAGGGCAAAGGCAGCAATAACGACAAAGCAAACCAAAGGTACAATGAAGCCAACAGCCATGTCGGTTTCGCCAAGAGCACCCATCAGTACAGGAGCAATAGCTCCACCCACGATTCCCATGATGAGATAAGAAGAGCCACGCTTCGTACTGCCGGCGTCAAGCCCTCGCAATGCTAAGGCAAAGATAGTGGGAAACATGATGGACTCGCAAAGATAGGTCAACACCAAAGCCACTACAGCCAGCATACCAGCACCTAAGATAACCACCAGCATACAGACTGAGGCGCCCAAGGCACAGATCAACAGCAAGATGCCTGCCTTGACATAGTTCATGCCCCAACTGCCCAACAATCGACCAACAAAGAAGAAGCCCATACCGCCAAACGACAGCATCAAGGCAGCATCTCGAGCCGAAACAGAAGGAATACTCTCGGTGACATAATTGATAAAGAAACTGTTGATACCCGTCTGGGCAGCCACATAGAAGAAGATGGCTGTCAAACCGAAGACAAAGGTGCGGGAATGCCACAACGATACACCCGAAGCAGCCTCGGCAATCTGTTTCTCCTCTTTTATCTCAGGCAGCTTCACACGACCTATCACAATAGCAATAAGCAGCACAGCAATGCCTATAATGGTGTAAGGCAAAGCCACCGAGCCACTGTTGCCATCAGCCCCACGGAAGACAAGAAGTCCTCCTACCAAAGGACCGACTATCCAGCCCAATCCATTGAGCGACTGAGCCAGGTTGAGCCTTGAGGCAGAGGTCTCCTCATCGCCAAGGACGGCAATATAAGGATTGGATGCTGTTTCCAGACAGGTAAGTCCGCAGCCTATCACAAACAAGCAGACCAGGAAAAAGTTGAACGACATAATCATCTCGCCCGGAATGAAGAGCAAGGCACCAATGCCATAAAGCACCAGTCCTGTAAGCACTCCGGCCTTATAGCCCCACTTGCGGATAATGATTCCGGCAGGTATGGCCATGATGAAATAGCCTCCATACACCATCGCCTGCACCAGGGCTGAACGAGTCTTGGATATGACGAGGGCATCCTGATAATGCTTGTTCAGAATATCGAGGATGCTATGAGCAAAGCCCCAAAAGAAAAACAACGATGCTATGAGCACGAAGGGCAGCAGATACTGCCCGGGAACAATCTTCTTCATCGTCACGTTACTTTCTTCTTATCGTCAGTGTGATGGTCTCAGGATGAGCCTCGGCAAATTTCTTCACATCGTCTACCACTAAGGCCAGATATCCACCGCCACCTGCTCCAGGCATCTTCCATGCCTTCACATCAGGTAGAGCTGAATACTTGTCAATATAACCTTGGACACAACCCTGAATCATGGCAGGGAACATACTTACCTGAGCATCAAACGAAGCCTGGTAGGCACGGGCGAAAGCCTCATAATCCTTAGCCATAATGGCTTGCCAGCAGTCATCGGCAGCCTGAGCCAAAGCCTTTACCTTCACCTCAGTGATGTCCTTACCCTCGACCACAGAGCAGCCAGGTCGACGGGGCTCCATCGCTATCATGCAGAGATGTGCCTCCAGCCAGGAAAGTATCGACTCATCATCGCAACGCTCAAACTTCTCGGGCCAGAAACGGTTGTTGTAGTAATGACGGCACAAACCAGGAATACAGATTCCGATGGCATCCTGTGCTCCACTTACGATGCCATCATTGCGCTCAGGGTCGTTCTCGAAACAGAAGACCAACTTCGACAAGATTTCAGGATCCATATCGGGCAACTTCACTGGCCATATTTTCTTGATCATGTTTCGGGTGGAAGTGGAAAGTCCACAGCGCTCGCGCACCTCAAAGGTGGGAATCAACGACATGGTGATGGCCCAGCCTGGAGCATAACAACTCACGTAAGGCTGATCAATCCATGTACCAGCCAGATCAAGACGAGTTGGCAAGGCGCAGGTTCCATTCTTGATATCAGTACTCGAACGGGCTGTCAATCCCTCGGCAGGAGTACGCTCCAGCACTACATACTCGATACCATGCTCCTCGCAGAACATTCGCTTGGTGTCGCTGCTTCCATCTTCATTCACTACAAACACATCGGGATGCAGGAACTCCACCGTCGGCACAAAGTCCATGATGCCCGAACCGGCATTGATGAATGCATCTTTCACGTATCGGATAGACTTTACCATGAACAGGCGTTCCTGCTCCGGATAGAAGGTTTTATGATGCTTATACTCCAAGATAGTGGAATCGGAACCTATGCCGACATACAACTCACCATACTGCGAAGCCTGACGGAAGAACTCCACATGTCCGCTGTGAAGAAGGTCATAACATCCGCTTACAAATACTTTTTTCATATCTGTTATTTATAATCTATTACTATTCACTTGCTTTAGCAATCGTGCAAATTTACAATTTTTCGCAGAGATAAAGGCACATTGTAGAGTTAAAGAAACAAAAGAGCCGACTATAAGTATAGGTTTTTAGCAAAATAGTTGTAACTTTGTACTGTCATTATCAAAATATAGACAGATATGGAGAAAGTAACAATCGTAAAGGTGGGCGGAGCCATCGTTGAGGACAACGAGCAACTGGCACAGCTCCTTACAGATTTTGCCGCCATACCAGGAAAGAAAGTACTGGTACACGGCGGAGGCAGACGCGCTACAAAAGTAGCAGCAGCCTTGGGTATAGAGAGCAAAATGGTGAATGGCAGACGCATCACCGACGCACAGATGCTGGAGGTGGTAACCATGGTCTATGGAGGCTTGGTCAACAAGAACCTTGTAGCCAAGTTGCAAGCCAAGGGCGTAAACGCACTCGGACTGACAGGAGCCGACATGGATGTGATACACAGCCACAAGCGCCCCGTCAAGGACGGAGTAGACTTCGGATATGTAGGCGATGTGGAACGCGCCAATGGCAAGATGCTGCAAACCCTTATCCAGGAAGGCATTACACCCGTTATGGCTCCGTTGACTCACGACGGCAATGGCAATATTCTGAATACTAACGCCGACACCATAGCCAGCGAAACAGCCAAGGCTTTGGCTCCCTACTACGATGTGACGCTGATATACAGTTTCGAGAAGAAGGGCGTGCTTTCCAATCCCGATGACGACAACAGCGTGATTCCTGTCATCACACGATCCGACTTCGAGAAATACCAGGCTGACGGAACCATCGGCGGAGGTATGATTCCAAAGATAGAGAACGCCCTTGCTGCCGTAGACGCAGGCGTGAAAGAGGTGATTATCACTCTGGCAACAGCCATAGACGGCAAACAGGGAACCGTCATTAAGTAAAGAACGAAGAGTGAAGAATTCTTTTGCCTTTGATTCTTAACAAGAGTTAAAAATAGAAATAATTTAAGATTGGTTGTAACTTTCTTATAACATAGTCGTCATTAATAACAGAGGAATGAAAGAAATCAGTTTCCGAAACGATGTTTTGCCACTGAAGGACAAACTCTTCAGACTGGCTCTGCGCATTACTCTCAACAGAGAGGAAGCCGAAGACATCGTGCAAGACACACTGATAAAAGTCTGGAACTCGCGCGACAAATGGCAACAGTTAGACTCCATCGAAGCCTACAGCCTCACTATCGCAAGAAATCTCTCGCTCGACCGCATCAAGAAGATGGAGAATCAGAACGGATCGCTCGAAGATGAGAAGACAGAAAGGCCAGACGCCACCTCGAATCCTTCAGAACGAATGATTCAGAAAGACAAGCTGGACATCGTAAAGAGGATGATAGACGAACTTCCCGAAAAACAACGCAGCTGCATACAGCTACGCGATATTGAGGGAAAAGCCTATAAAGACATTGCCCTGATTCTCGGCATCACCGAAGAACAGGTAAAGATCAATATCTTCAGGGCTCGTCAAACAATAAAACAACGATTTCAACAATTCGACAAATATGGACTATAAGTACATCAAACAGCTTTTAGAGCGCTACTGGAATTGCGAGACCTCCCTCGAAGAGGAAGACATCCTCCGCACATTCTTCAGCCAGGAAGATATTCCTTCCGAGCTGGAGTCCTATAAGGCTCTCTTTACCTACGAGCTTGGCGAAAGCAAGAACGAGGCTCTGGGCGATGACTTTGACCAAAAGATGATGGACATCATAGAAGGCGAGGAAAGCCAGAAGCCAGAAAAGGCAAAGGTAATATCGCTGACAGAACGCCTGAAACCTCTGTTCAAGGCTGCGGCTATGGTGGCTATTTTCCTTACTTTGGGCAATGCCGCCCAAGTACCTTTCCAGAAAGATGCCGAATACGTAGGAAATACAGGAAACGGACAATCGGTTCACGGTGTATCAGTAGCTGCCATTGCCGACTCGGTATCGGTCGACTCCATGCAGCAATCCAATATCAACCAAGTGGCTGCCGATCCGGCTTCCAACATACTGAAATGATAAATTTCTATGCTTTCTCTATAAAATCATGTTTAGTAAAACAATTCTGAAACTGTGAAGTTTCATTTCTCTCAAATTTTTCATAACATACTAACGTAATAGGGCTGCCAGTAATCCTGGCAGCCCATGTTATTTATATACGTTTATCTGGCCTTATCGCCCCAACAGCCTATGGCAGGAAGCGGATATAGGTTCTGTCGTCAAAACTCTTGTTGCCTTCTACAAGGCCTTTGGTAGCTATGAAACAGCTGATATTTTGAGGATCGTTGGCAATTTGATTAGCCAAGGCTTCCTCACTCTCTGCCAGAGTAGGCTTGAGAAAAGGATAGCCATCGCTCGCCAAGACGATCTCGGAAGAGGCAAAAACCGCATCAGAAGAAGCATGAATAATCTCAGAAGAAGATACAGGAACTACCATAATTCCCGCTCTATATAGGGGGAATCCATCAATAACGGTATAATTCTTGTTCTGCCCAGAAAGCATAGCTTCTATCAGCAAGGGCTCTATCTGCTTGCGAGCCTCTGCAGGCGAGAGACCTTCGGCTATAAGGGCCACACGCCGGGCTGCTATCTCCTGCTCATAAGGTTTGGCATTATCGTAGAGCCGTCCGCCGATAAGAGCCTGACAATCGCCCGCCATCCAGACTTCCTTTCTTGCTCTGCTATAAAGAATGGCAGAGGCTGTGAGTCGCTCTTCGGGATGGCACATCAATCGCTCTGTAACGCCAAGAGGTTCGTACACCTTATTATATATATAGTCTGTAACGCCCTGGCAGAAATCATCCACCGTAGCTTCAGGCTTCAACTCCTCACGAATATACTGCGAGACAAGCATCATGGCATAACGCCCATTCTTCATGTCGGGATTGAGATGCCCGGGCGTCTTGCTCGTACTGCCGTCTATCACGGCGATGAAGTCGGGAGTCACCACCAGTCCATCCTCACAGGCTTCCTGGCTTTTCTTGCCAATAATGCTCTTCTCTATTACATTCATGATTTGACGATCATACATTACTTAACAACAAACTTCTTACCAGCCACGACGTATATGCCAGAAGAAAGATTGCTCATATCATTTCGAGTACCCACGCGTTGCCCGCTCAGGTTATAAACAAACCCATCGGTTTGAACCGCAGCGTCCTCTTGTCCTGCCACGTTCTCTATGGCTGTCGTAGAAGAATCACCATCAAAGCTGAACGAGAGCGCCTTAGCATTGCCTTGTGCATCTGTTATGGTGACATACCAGCTTGTACCCACAAAACTGTTCCAGTCAGAACTGAGATGATACATGTTGTCGTTGTAAACCACGTATGCATTCGTTGGAGCTGCACCTGGGTCGTAATAGAAGCCATGGAACTGAACCTTATAACCGCCAGAAGTTACCTCTTCCGTTGTCACACCCTCACCCGTAAACGTAGGAGGAACAACACCCTTTACCTGATAGATAGGTCCCTTTACCTTTACCATGGTATTGTTACCCCAAGGGAATGTGTATTCATCCTTCTTTGTCTTGATATCGGCCTCCTTGCCCACCTTGATGATATAAGGCTTGCCAGCAACGACACCCTCCTTATCAGTATCTACCGTCTTGAAATAGACACAGGTTCCTTCCACCCTATCAAAGGCACTGAGTTTCACATCCTGGTCGCCTCCAAAAGTCTGCTTTACTTGATCGCCTGTAAGTTGACAAGGAAGAATAAGGCTTTCCCACTTGCCCACGTTGAAGTAGCGGCGTATGTTGTAAATAACGGGGAACTTATACTGGTCATCACCCTCAGGATTGCGGTTGATGCCACTTGGAGTGTAGTAAGTATCACCGGTGTTCTTGGCAGTAGAAAACTCAGAGGCGCTTGTGTTCGTAGCATCGAGATACCACTGCTTGTCTCCCATATAGAAAAGTTGGAAATTGTCGAAATAGGCATAACCTCCCTCGTTGGCTCTCTTGCCAGCACCGATGTAGAGAGTACCAGTTTCTGAACCTTCATCCGCCTTTACGAGGACAGCCACACTATTGTCGTACTTACGACTGTCCACATCCTTGTCTTCATAAGGATTGCTCTCTGCGAATATTTTACCGGCATTGACACAATATTTGATAGCAATATTCTCAAAACCATTCAAGCCATCCGCTGTTTTTTCGGAACCATTAAAGGTCATATTCTGCATCAAATCCCAGTCTGCGGATTCAATGGTCTTCAGAGTTGTCTGATTGCTTATATTCATATAGTCTTGCGAGGCAAAAACAAAAGAAGTATTGTTCCTGTCGTTCTGACTATTAGGATTGAAATAAAAACCTTGGCAATTGACACGATAAAGACCCGGCTTCAAGCCTGTGATTTTCTGAATCAAGTAGTTGCCTGTTTGACCATTAAAATCGCCTTTAGGTCCTACCCAAGCCGTCATATACGCCAGTTCTTGCACATTATCCTGCAAATTTGGGAAAACATAGGTATCTTCGTGTCTGTTGTAACAGAACTGCCAAACATTATTTGGCATAGTATTATAATCGCCCATCAACCAACCATTACCATCAATACCTTTGTTGTTTCGTTCGAAACGAGCATCCTGCACAAGACCGGATACATTGATATACTTTTTAGTCTGGCTGTTAATGACCTTACGGTAGTCATCTATCTGGATAAAAAAGAACGTCTCTGCCTTGCTTTCTTCCGTAGTAACCACCAGGAATTTCTTCTGTGGTTTTTCTGTTGTAGGACCTTGGTAATAACTCAGGTAATACTTTCGTTCTACATCATCGTCATATCCCTGATTATCCTTCCACTTAGAATAGATTTTATAACCATTAGTGGTGCCACTAACAGGCTCAATATACCATTTAACCCTATCGGGAGAAGGATTCGTCTTATTATCCTCGGTATTGAGCTTTCCACGATCCACAAACAAATAAATGGACTTCTTGTCTTGATGTTCATTCCCCTCAGGTAAGATGCGCTCATCATCAACCATGGTTGGCTTGACACCAAGATAGTCGGCACTTCCATTTTCATGAGAAGTTGTAGGATTATCCACCCATGAGTGGATGTAATAACGACCGTTGGCATCATCGGTGACCTTCTCTACATAGAAGTTCATACCCACTTCTGCCAGGATAGGCTGTGCTCCATAGCGACCACCCACTGTCACAAACTTTTTGGGAGTTGCTGCATACAAATATGTTATTTTCGGCTTATCCGAAGTGCTGACAATTGACTTTAAATCCTGATTGTTAGCAGACCAATCTATCTCCTCTACACTAATTCTACCCTGTTGATCTTGGGCAAAAGACGATAAGGACATCGAGATGCACAAAGCAAGCACCGAAATTCTGGAAAAAAGTTTCATCTTCATCTTATAATCTTTTAATACATTATCAATACTTAATATCTCCATCTTCCCACACATTAAAACCATGCCATTTGGCATAGTTGCCACTTTCATCGGTAGGATTACCTTCGACAATCGGCTTATTTCCTTCGTCATTGCCGGGATTCCATGACGTAGGATTGTTCATCAGATTCTCCTGACAAACCTCTACTACCCTCACTTCTGGGACTACATAAACTTTTCTTTTATTCATATTCATTTTACTTAAAACAATTGTATTCTACAAACTCGAAAATTCCAACTGGAATTTCTTCAAGCTCAAGAACCCAATATGTTGCATGCAAAAATACACATTTTTGACGGAACAACGCCACATTGTTGGCAAAAGTTCATCTTAAAGCTATAGAAATTCCAATTGGAGATTAAACTATTAGAATGCGGTTATAACACCATTAAAATCCCATTAGAACACCACCTTCTTTCCTTTATAAATATACACACCTTTAGTTGTAGGTTTCGCTATCTTCACACCACTGAGAGTATAATAAGCAGTGCTCTCGTTGTTGTCTACCTGAACAGAATGAATACCTGTTGACGAAGGAGGTGCAAGGAAGTCAAAGCCAAGTGCATCTTTTGCAGTTCCTGCCTTGTCGTAGAGGTTGAGCCAAGCATTCATACCAGGCACGAACCTGGGCTCTGGCAAGCGGTTGAAACATCCATTAGCAAAATAATACTGATTCTCATCTGTGATGTAGGTGGGAGTTGTGGAAGCCCAGATGCTGTTACCATCAAAGCTATCACAATCATCACCATTATCGAGAATCCTGGCTGTATACTCCTTGGAGTAGCCTCCTACAGGCACGTCATTGACACGAACCAGGAAACCATTCTGTGCTCCAATCTTGTTCACCTTCGTCAAGACAACAGCACCCTTACCTTCATCGTATGCGCCCTTATAGGCTGAGATACCTGACACATCGGTGAAATCGACATCAAAATTGAACGAATAGGGCACAAGATTTGCCTCCGGTTTGATGATGACTTGATCGTCAATATTCTCATAACCTGCGCTCTTCCATGATTCGATGCCAGCAGGACGTGTATGGAAACGTGGCAATGCATTGTTGTTCCATGTCCAGTCACCCTTCTCTGAAATGCTGTAGGGCAAGGTGAAGTAAACATCTTTTACGTTAGGACTGTTGAACACCATATTAGGGAAGCTCCACACATTGGCTGTCCATACCACGGTTGTAAGGGTTGGAATATTATAGAATGAACCTTCACCCAAGTTGTTAATCGTCCAAGGCAAAGTCACATTAGTCAACTGAGTATTCTCGAAAGCCCAAGCACCGATGGTGGAAAGCGAACCAGGCAGATTGAAGTACTCAATGCTTGCATTCTTGAAGGCATGGTCACCGATAGCCTCGATACCGTCAGGCAGAACGATGCCCTTGATTTTACTGCAACTATAGAACGCACCCGCCTCGTCGCACTTGCTGCCACTCAGCTTGTCGTCGTAACCTCCGGCAATACGCTTCACATCATAGTAGTTATCACCAATATTCACGTTCTTCTCGATGACAGCAATACCATTGGCTGGAAAAGTCAGTTCGTCCCAACCAGCAACCTGGGCATAGTCGTTGACGATTTCATACTTGATGCCGTTGACGATTGTAAACTTCACGACAGGTAATGAAGGATTTTCACCACTAACATCGTCAGGCAAGTCAGTATCAGCAAGATACTTAACACCACCGAATGGGATCATAAGGGTCATATCCTTTTTGTTGTTATTTTCATCAACCTCTTTCCATTCGTTGGTATCGTCAATCCAGGCAGTAATGGTATGACTTCCCTCAGGAGCGATGAAGTAATTATCTGCACCACCTGTTGTCACAGAGCCACCGCCACCATTGGCAATCAACGTAGCCGTTGCATGCGACTTCAAACCATCCTTGAAAGTATCACACCAAGTGATAAAGCCTGTTCCGTATGTCTTGCCGTCCATCTGGAACTGAAGACCAATCTTCGTACCTGCAGGAATATCCTTGTCACCCGCATTGGCGATGACTGCGCCCATCACGAGGTGGTCGCCAGTATTGATGGCATCCTCTTCCTTCTTGTTGCTGACAAACACCTTGGTGACAACCAGATCGTAGCCTCCTGTAACAGGTGTAAACTTATTGATATCGTCTGCAGAAGCTGACACATTGAAACGCTTGGTACGAGAGTTGTTGTCTTCGGTCAGTTCATTTTTGAGATCTGTATCCGGGCACACTGTCGCAACTGCAACATGACCGCCCTTCACACTTTCCCATGAAGAAGTAAGTTTAAAGTCAACAGACTCATGAGCCTTCAAGCCGTCGCTTATAGTAACAGAACCTTTTGAGACTCCATCAATATTGACTACAACTGTAAAATTAGCCTTCTCTGGAATATCTATATCCGAATTATTCTTTATCTTACCATACAAAACGACCTGGTCACCTTCCTGAAGGTTATACTCTGCGTTCTGATTTCTCCAAGAAAGTTCTTTTAATTCAAGATCATAGCCCTTTACATTCTCCCAAGGGTCGACAACAGGATCTGGCTGGATTACCTTGCCTGCCTCAGGAACGACATAGGAAGCGTTATTACCTAAAAGTTCCGCACCTAAAGACTGGGTCAGATCTTTATTATTGTCTGTCCAGAATGGATAAGTTGAGTTATTGCCTTTCTTGTCACTTCCATAGTTGGCGATCTTCAAGCCGTTAAACTTCACATTCTTATCAGCTATACGCATGGCGCCACAAGTATGCCCCACACAAGAATAGGTGATATCCTCACCGGTAAGACCCGTACCTAAGATTTGAGTATCATAGAACACGACATTACTTGGTCCTGTCATTGTACGCACGGCATCGAAAGGAGAATCGTAAATCTGTGTATTACGGAACGTTATGTTCTTCACATCCTGCTTCAAATCGACGGCAGCCAAATCTTCATTCCAGCTGTCGGCATTGGTACCGCAACGTACAAGGATGTTGTTTTCGAGAGTAATGCCCTTATTGTTGCTGAACTTATATCCATCAAAAGTTGTATTCAGGTGAATACCTGCTGCCATGAACATATCGCAAATGTAGTTGTTGTAAACATGATGACCACTACCGCCATAGAGTGCAATGCCACCTGCACGCCAAATGAACTCGATGGTGTTGTAAGCGAAGACATTGTTCTCCTCATCCTTGGCGTTCATATAACTGTTGTTCCAACAAGCTAAGCCATCATCGCCATTATTGCGGATGGAGCAGTTGTAGACTGCTGCATTGCTTGTACCCTGACAGAAGTTGACGCCATCAGCAAGGTTGTTACGAATGCGACAGTTGATAACCTTCACGCCATCGCTATAGTCCATAGCACCATTATAGTCGCCAAACCAAAAACCTGTCTCAAAGTGTTCCTCCCATACATCGTGAATAACAGAACCATCACAGAACACATCCATGAAGCACTTGTATACGGCCTGCTGATTATAGCGAGAGCGGAGATTAGAGTTGATATACATGTTGCAGAACTCTAAGTTCTTGCAATAGCCATCTGCACCACCATTGCTGCCATTACCACCAGAAATACCACCACCGAAAGCCTTATCACTTGTAAACTGTATATTGGTGTACCAGATACCAGCACCCGTAATCTTCACATCCTTGCAGTAGATGTTCCACATACCACTGAGATGCCACGTACCTCTTGGAATATATACCACCTTGCTGCCAGCATCAGCAGCCTTCACTGCTGCCACAAAAGCTGCAAGGTCATCCTTTCCGTCATCAGGACAGGCACCAAAGTCGGTTACACTTACCGCACCACTTGGACGTACTATAGGATTGACGACATCTTCTATCTCCAAGAAATCAACACCATAAGCCAAGCCATTGGCACCACTGCTCTGGATTTTGATCCTATCTCCTTCCTTAAGAGGCTCGTCCAATAGAAAGTGAACCTCATCAAAAGCGAAACAGCCAACACCACCATCAGGAGCATCAGAAGGATTGCCGCTGGCAAAATACTGCCACATCCAATACGAGTTTAGGTCAACGGTCTTCACCTTATTGCCATTGACGTAAACATCGAGGGAGCCTTTCTGTCCCATACCATCACCAGTATCAGGCATGGTAAAGCGCATGGTAACGCCACGCCCTACGACATTGGCATCCTCAATGACATGTACTGTCCACTCAGCACTGGCACCATTGCCAGGCAATTCCACATAACTCTGTTCGGAAGCCTGAGACGCAATGTTGAAACGATCCATCATCGCCGAAGTCTTCAAGGTGGCACCACCACCTAAAGATGCCTTCTGAGAATCATACCGTACATAAGGAACGGCAGCACCTGCAATACCTTTATCCTTGGGGCCAGGTATCTGAAATTCCTTTGCATCAGCTACCGAAGCTTGCGCCTGGAGCAAAGAGCCCAATGCCATCGACAAGACAACGGCTCTCATAACATTCAAAAACTTGTTCATATTTATTAATTCATATTATAGTTGTATGTCATAAATTGTGGTGCAAAATTACAGCCATTACAAACATGATACAAGAAGACTAACGTATATATAACGAAAAGACAAATAGTATTTCTACAACAAACTAACAATCAACACTTTACAAATCAAAGAAAATATTATTGTATAATGAGAATATGAGCTGTCAGAAGAGAAAAATGCAAATGTAAGCCCCCATAAGCACGTATGGGGGCTTATACCTATATTAAGAAATGGAGTTATTTGGTAACAACTACCTTAACAGACTTACCAGCTTGACGCTTGATATAAATTCCCTTACCAGAAAAACCATTCACACGCTTGCCATCAAGTGTATAAAACTCGGCAGGAGAAGTTACATCTGCATTCACCGACGAAATGCCTGTAGCACCTTTCTTAGCAACAATTATAGTCATGTTGGCAAGATTCAATTTCACATCATAAGTACCAGCCTCGGTGATATTCCACTTGTTATCGTCACCACCGTAAACAACCTTGCTGTCGTCTGCAGCATCCTTCACATAAGCAGTCTGATCAAATCCCATATACTTATTGACAATAAACTTAAACTCACCCTCTTTTAGATCGGCTGTTGCGGTATAAACCATAGGATTCTCTGCATCTTGCGTCAATAGTACACCTTTGTCTATCTGCCATTCATTTGGAGTTGCATCGCCTATCATCCACAACTCTGCATGTTTGGCATGGGCATCCTGATAAGCTGACTTGGTTAGGGTAATAGTTTTGTTATTTACATCACAAACAATGTCATAGTTGGCAGACTCGCTTACCTTGAACTTCGTATCGTTGCGGTTTACCTCAGAAGAAAACATCTGAGCAGCAGTACCATTCTCCAAAACAACATCTTCATTGCCTGCACGGAGCTGATAACCATTGAAGTCGCTCTCAGCCATCAACTTAAATCCTTTATCTGCCTCAAGATAAAGAGTAGCTTTGCAAATTCCATCTTCGTCAGGAAGAAGTACGGTACTGTTGGCAAATCCCCAACCGCTCCAGATAGCATCGCCTATCACAAACAGATGATCTACTACGAAATCGGCATAATGCTTTTTGATATCGATTGTCATGTCTGAAAGATTTACCGTCACATCGTAGGTAGCTGCCTCGGTGATTGTCCACTTGTTATCTTCACCGCCAAAAACCACCTTAGTATCATCTGTGGCATCTCTCAAATAGAAAGTCTGACCAAAGCCACCATCATTATTCTGAGCTATTTTCATCTCACCAACCTTCAAATAGGTCGTAGCTTTAAAAACCATTGGATTCTCCAAATCCTGTGTCAGCGGGGTTAAAGAGCCAAAATCCCAACCACCAGAAGTAGCATCACCAACCATCCACAAAGCATTGTGATTGACAGGGTGCTCTTGATAAGCAGACTTGGTGGCTGTAATGGTCTTGGTATTGAGGTCGCAAACTACATCATAGTTTGCAGACTCCTTTACCTGAAATTTCTTGTCGTTACCATTCTCCTGGTTATCGTACAGCTGAGCAGCTACACCTTCTTCAAGTTCAACGTCGCTGTCACCTGCATGATATTGTAAGCAATCCCAATTAGCAGCAGTCAGCAACTTAAATCCCTCCTTAACGGTCTCACCATCTACCTTTTTCAGATAAACAGTCGCCTTAAACACATTTTCGCCATCAGGCAACATGACAACACTATTAGCAGGAGTCCATCCACCCCAAACAGCGTCACCGACAATCATCAACTTGTCTGCTGCAAAAGAAGCCACAACACTCATGGCAAACAAAACGCAGCACATTAAAGAACGAGTAATTTTTTGTACCATAATCATCTAATTTAAAATTTATATTAGCGTTAATATTTTTTCATTTCATTCATCCATCACGACTTTGCGTGAAAGACATACCGTATTTCCAATTAACTTAACGACATAAATGCCTTTAGACAAACCTTCTGCCACAATACCATCCATAACACCAGGAACTGAAGCCATACGTTTACCGTCTATGGTGTAAACAGATACTGCCACCTCTCCGACAGCAGACTTGACATACACTGCACCACGGCTGCATGCCACCTTGACCAACGAAGGCTCCTTTACACTGCCTATTGCAGTTGTTGACTGATCAGCTCCATTCAGTTTAGCATCATTGCTCAGCTTCACAGCCTTCATGGTTTCTGCCAATGTATTGACCGCAACACGATACATACCAGCATCGTAGATAATCCATTTAAAATCGTCACTACCTGTTGTACGGAAATTATATTCGCCAACCAAAGGATAATCGGCCACATATGGATGATAAGACTCTGAGAGCCAATCGGGAGCTGTTAATATCTTCAGCTTATTAGGCTCGTCACGGGAATCATTCCAGTTCGGTGACAAATATCCCTCCCATTTCAACTCTTCGGGTTTGGATGGATTGGGAGTAAAACGGCTACTTACATCCCAATAGTTCCAAGCTGCTGAACAACAACCACCTACTAAATAGAGTGTACTAAAAGGCTTGAACACCTTGGCGTACGCTAACTGTAAATCCTTACGCAGATAGAAAGTATATTTGCCTGGAACAGCAACACTCCATCCCTCTACATCGCCATTGGTGGTTTCTTTTAAAGAAGCTTTCACGTCCTTGCCAAAAGTTATGTCTACCCCATCGAACAAAGGAACATAATACTTTGTGGAAGCTGTGGGCTGTGGAGTATCTCGGAAGATAATACTGCCAGACTTGAAGTCGTCAGCTAACTTATATTCTATACCTCCCATCACTTCCATCTCAACAATCTTTCCGTCGAGAGCAGAACCAGTAGCATAAAGTTTGTCTGGCAGATTAACAGCCTGTTCCTCATCATAGAGTGCCATCTGCATGCTTCGCAAATCCACATATATTGTATAATCACCTGTGGCAGAGGGCTTAAACTTTAAGTCTCTGTTACTATCCAGGCTGTAACTTATCTCGAGATTGAGATTGTAGCTTCTGCCCTTGCCAACAAGCTGTCCTGAGCAAGTTGCCACAATATGCTTGAAGAAAGCACGTGTGTTTATAAATTTAAACTCTTTGCCTGCCTCAAGATGCCCTGACCAACGGAACACGCCATCATCTACCTTCTGCATCTCACCGGCTTTCTGTTCATCCCAAGCATAAGGAGTAGCATCACCGATGATATACAACTGCGACAGCTCTAAGGAATTAGACATATCCGCAGCCTTCATAATCATAACTGCAAATAAAGCGCAGAGCCATATACTTATTCTTTTCATGAGAGTCGTTTTATTCTTTGATGAATTTCCGAACATAAATCTGATTGTCTGCTACCACTTTGCCGATATAAAACTGTGGAAACAAACATGTCAGGTCTTCTGTAAAACTATTCACGTTGCAGTAAGTGTTTCTGAGCACAGTTTTTCCCACACTGTTACTTATTTCGAGCGCAACTTTTTTTTTAGTACTTTCAAAAGAACCTTTCAGTTTTTTGCTGTTTCTTTCATACACAACCTTCATTTTATCTGCCTTTGCGCTGATAATACCCGTATTCAAGGTTTCACTGTACTTGACAATAACTGTTCTGTTAATAGAACAACTGCCATAAGGCACTTCTACTGTAGTACACTTCTTGTTGGGATCATAGCTATATGTTGCAGATTTACCATTCACAGTAGCCGACAAAGGAGTTGGCGTGTTGAAGATACGCAACTGATAGGAACGATAAACAGGTACCCTGCCAACAGTACCCTTGCGAGAAGAGATAACGTATCTGCCCATCTGACCCTCACAAGCCTGCGCAAAGTTGATAACTGCGTACTTGGAAGCATAGTCTGGATTGTCGCCATCGTCTTCATAGAGAGTCCCCTCGCCGTTAGTTCCCGACACAACATTGAGAATCATTCTGTCTGGACGCTCGGTAACATTCATTACCGTCTCAGGATTATAAGGTATAATGGCACCCTGGCGGAAAAAATAAGGTATCTGTTCATCTGTGTATGACAAGGTACGCTTACCTGGTCCTTGAATCAACTCATGAGTATCCACGCTCCACCACTGACCTTTTGGAAACCACACTTCCTTTTCTGTCATGCCGTTAGCGCCGCTCTTAGTTGTAATAGGAGCCACAAGGATATCATCGCCAAAGAAATATTCGCCGTCATAAATATACGCCTCATCCTGCTCTGGATACTCATAGTAGAGTGGGCGACAAATCGACAGACCTGTGTCGTAAGCCTTACGTGCCATTGTATATATGTAGGGGAAAAGTGAATAGCGTAGGCGGACTGCCTCAAGGATGGTAGGAAAGTTGGGGAACTTCCATATTCTTCTTTCTACTCTACCATCAGCTGTGGCATGAGTACGGAAAACAGGGGTAAATACACCAAACTGTATCCAACGCAAGACCAAATTTGGATTGTTTACCAACTCGTCATTAGAATACATGTGTCCTCCCAAATCATGTCCCCAATAGCCATAACCTACATTGGATGCTGTAGCTGTAAAATAAGGTTCAAAAGCCAAAGCCTCATAACTGATATTGGCATCGCCCGAGAATCCTATCTGATAGCGATGGCTTCCCAAGCCTCCCCAACGATGAAAGATAACGGGGCGATGGTCTGTACGCTTAGTTGCCTCATTAAAAAAGACATGGTTGCACCAGAAAGTCTCGCTTAATGCCTTGGTATAAGGACTGGTAAGATACTGCTGCCAATCGAGCCACCAGAAATCTACGCCTTCACTTTCATGATCTCTGATAATATTACGAAAGAACGACTTTGTAAAATCGGTATAGTCCAAACTCCACTTAATGGTATTACCTTCAAGATACTTACCATTCAAATCCTTTCGCATCTGAGAGAAATAAGCTGGCGATTCTATCTCATTGATACCATCAGCAGGGTGTAGATTGAGTGCCGTCTTAAAGTTCTGACTATGCATATCAGCCAACAAACCTTTAGGGTCTGGTAACAAATTAGTGTTCCACGACCAGCCTGTCCATCCTCCCCGGCCCGCAGATTGACTATAGTCATTACCATTCCAATGCCAGTCCATATCCAAAATCATCACATCAGTAGGAATCTTGTTTGTTTTCAAGTCTGTCATAATATTACGGTAGTCCTGTGCCGAATAAGAAGCATACTTACTATACCAGTATCCGAAGACATAATCGGGAGGCAACGGAATTTTTCCTGAAATCTTAGTATAATCGGACACTGCCTTTTTGTAATTGTCGCCATAACCAAGAAGATAAGTATCCATAGCATGTTCGTCAGCACGGGGCGCCCACCAGGAATACCCTACCTCATTATTATAAACGAGAGCATAAGAACTTCCTCCATCGGCACGCGTAGCTGTCCAGGAATCATCAATCACAGCCCATCCAGAACGAGAAACCAATCCATTTTCCATCTCACTGCGCTTACTGTCACCCATCAGGCCGTCCAGTGTTCTACAGGTACCCTTCAGATTCAGTGGGTCTGGTTTGCCGGGATACCAAACTGAAGGAACGCCATGATTGCTGACAACAACTTTCAGATTGTTGGCTGACGCAGGTACAGTACGAGGATCTGTACCCTTACGATACTTCAACTTGAGATTAGATGTCTCTATATAAAGAAATGTATCGTCCTCTGACTTTGTAAAAGCTGGTACATCAAGTTTTCTGTTGAGCACAGTAAACGTAGCACGGTCTTCAAACCGAACATTTTCACTATACTCAATACGTATCATTTCGGGAGTCAAGACTGTAAAACGCGCATTGCCACTTATGACAATGGCTTCGCTTGGTGCCACTGGGTTATCTACTATAGATTGCGCCTCTGCCAAAAAGAGGACAACCAAAGCAAGAGCTAAAGCAAAAAATCGTTTGATTGTCATGATTTTACTATAAAAATAGGGTTAAAATATTAAGTCTAACTATTTACACTAATTGCATTTGTTTACATTAACGATTGCAAAGATAGTCTTTTTATTAATAAGTTATGATCAATAGTTCGTTAAAATTTGAGATAATGGCTAAGCAGCTTTACGTTGCCAGCC